>JAEAME010001503.1_pt1 | contig 15970 bp, 14 predicted proteins | sample 8958731 | NCBI WGS metagenome assembly JAEAME01 (sample SAMN16933194, study PRJNA681113) | bioreactor sludge metagenome | isolation source: anerobic bioreactor sludge (Control) | place: India:Bengaluru | collected 2018-10-24 | reverse complement strand
CCGAACTGCTTGTAGAAGTAGGGGATGCCCTCGATGCAGGAGAGCAGGCAGCCCCTGGCGCGCAACATACGGTCGATCTCGTCCATCTGCGCGCGGATGAGCCCACGCTTGCGGTAGCTCGAATGGGTGCCGACCAGAGATACCTCGCCGACCGGCAGCCGGATGCCCTCGTAGGTCCACGTCTGCGGGATGAGGCACAGCGACGAGACAATCTGGCCGGTGCGGGTATCTTCAACGAGCAGAGCATCGGAAAAAGTCGCCGCCGGATGTGTGCCGCCCAGCTTCCAACGGGTGTAGCTTTCGATGCCTTCGTCCGCGTGGACGGTGGCGTTGAATCCGGCGATGCGCTCGATGTCCTGGATGCTTGCGGCGGCCCGCAGGCACAGGCCGTTCCCCAGGTCTCGCAAACGGGGAATTGGCGTCTGCCAGTTCACCAACTACCTCCTTGATGGTGTACGTGCTTGCGTCAGGTTCCAGTACAGGGTGCTGTGGGACTGTGTCAAGGGCCCTGCGAAAGCCGCACCGCCTCGCGCGACTCGGGGGCGTCCGATTCTTCCGTCATCACCAGATACTGCCCCCCGTTCGGATTGCTGGTGATGCCGCAGGGTTGGCCAGCTCTGTCCATGGCCACGATGTTCATGCCGCCGCCATGCGCCGCCAGCAGCGGCTGCAGGTCGCGCATGGCCTCCTGGCAGGCCGTGCTGACGCAGAGACCCATCTTCATGTACAGAACGACGCTGCGCGTCGTTCCGCAGCGGATGGCGAGTTCGCCGTATCCGGTGCAGGCCGCGGCGCCAAAGCGATTGTCGGCATAGTTGCCCGCGCCGATGATGGGCGAATCACCCAGCCGCCCCGGGTACTTCCAGGGCCAGCCGGCAGTGCTGACACCGCAGGCGATATCCCCATTGCGGTCGCGCGCCAGCAGGTTCGTTGTGCCGTGGCGCCGCACCTCGTCCATGAGTCTCTGGACGAGCGGCAAGAGTTCGCGCTGGTCGCCGAGATGATCAATGTCCTCGGCGGGGATGAACCGGAGCAGCCACTCACGCCATTTGTCCCTGGCCTTGTCTGTCAGGAGGTCTCCCGGGGGAAAGCCCATCTCGGCGGCAAAGCGGCTGGCACCCTCCCCGACCAGCATGACATGGGGGCTCTGCTCCATCACGCGGCGGGCAACGGAGATGGGGTGCTCGTAGCCCTGCAGAGCCCCTACCGTTCCGGCCGCCAGAGTCCTCCCGTCCATGATGCTGGCGTCCAGCTCGACCTGCCCCAGAAGGTTGGGCAGGCCACCCAGACCCACGCTGTCGTCTTCGGCATTGGACTCGACCAGTCGAATCCCTGCCTCGACTGCATCGAGGGCGGTGCCTCCCTCGCGCAAAACCTGCATGGCCTGCTCGATGCCGGGCAAGCCGTTCCCGGACGCGATGACCAAAACCATGCTTGCACTCCTTCGTCAGCGATGTGCGACGGCTCATTGTAGGCATGCGCAGGTGAAGGGGCAAACGATGTATAAAAAAGACTTCCGAAGTCTGAGAGACTTCGGAAGTCTTGGCTGGTGTGCCTAGGCCTCGGGTGCTGCCGGAGCCGGGGTGCGATGGCGGTAGATCAGCCACCCGCCAAAGATCAGGATCGAGGCGATGGCGATCCACTGCGCGGTGGCTACGCCTGCGATCTTCCAGGCATCGGGGCGCTGGAACTCGATGAAGAAGCGTGTGATGGGGTATAGTACCCCGTAGAGCAGGATGAGGTCGCCGTCCTTCAGCCGGTGCGCAAAGCGGCGCGAGACGTACATAACAATGGCAAAGTTGACCAGGTTCCACAGAGATTCGTAGAGGAAGGTTGGATGGAAGCGTGTCGTTAGCGGGTACTGGGTCAGGTCGTTGAACGGCGGGATGCGGTGGGCCGCATCGATGGGGATACCCCAGGGTAACGCGGTTGGAAAGCCGTATAGTTCCTGGTTCAGGTAGTTGGCCCAGCGCGCAATAACTTGAGCCAGAATCAAGCCAGGCGTGGCAATGTCCGCCCAGTGCGCAAAACTGAGCTTGTTGTAGCGCGTATACAGCCAGAGGCCCAGCGCCCCCCCGGCTACCGCGCCATAGATGGCCAGCCCGCCCGAGCGCGTGTTCAAGATCTGCGCTGGATGGGCCAGGTAGTAGTCCAGGCTGGAAACCACGTGGTACAGCCGGGCCCCCACCATGCCCAGGATCAAGCACAGCAGGAGCGCGTTCCAGACGTGCTCGGGATTATCCCCGTGCCGCTTGGCTTCGCGCTCGGCCAGCCAGGCCGCGACCATGGCACTGCCGACGATAATGATACCATACCAGGCGATCGCCAGCGGGCCGATGCGGATAGCGATTCTTGGACCTTCCAGTTCTCCCAATTTACCCCTCCTGCACGGAAATCAGCGCCGCCAAACTCGCGCTCGCTTCCTCATTCGGCGGATAACTGCACGAACTCGCCATTCTGCACCTGGAAGATGTAGATGGGCTGCTGCTGCAGATCTCCGGCTGAATTATAGCGCACTTGCCCAACAAGCGTCTGCAGATCCAGACTGCGGATGGCATCGGCGACTTGAGCCGTATCAAACGAGTTGGCCTTTTTGATTCCCGCGGCGATAACATCCATGGCACTGTACCCGGCGACACTGTAGGTGCCGGGATTGCGTGTCTCCAATTGCTGGTAGTCCGCCCACCACTTTTTGTCGGCGACGAGCTTGGGATCAGGGGTGATGCCGCTGACGTAGGCGCCTTCTGCGGCTGTGCCGGAACCGTCTATGAACTCGTAGAGGAAGCAGCCATCGCTGGCCATGAAGGGCACGGTGATGCCGGCTTCGCGCAGTTCGGGCAGCAGGACATAGCCCTCCGTCTCGTAACCGGCCAGAAAGATCGCATCTGGCTGTAGAGTCTGGATCTGTTGCACTGCCCTGGGCTGGCTGGACGCTGCCTCAGGGATCTCGATGACTGCTGCCGCCTCTACGCCCAGGCCCTTGAGAGCGGCCACCATCTGGTCGCGCAGACCGCGCCCATATTCATTGTTGGCGTGTACCACGGCGATGCGCCTGGCTCCCAGTTTCTCGACCAAAAAACGCGCATCCACAGGCGCCTGCGCGGCGTCGGTGGCGTTGACGCGGAAAAAGTTGCGGTAGCCCTTTTGTGTAATGCTGACATCGCTGGCAGTTGGCGTGACAATGATCAGCGGCAGGTCTTTGTAGACATCCATGGCGGCCAGGGTCTGCCCGCTATTGTAGTGACCCACGATGCCAATGACTTTCTGTCCCTCCTGCATGGCCACACGAATCTCCTCGGCGACCTGCACAGCCACATCCGAGTCAGCTTCGTCGTCTACAGCCACAACTTTAACTGTGTAGCCCAGCAATCCACCGGCGGCATTGATACGCTCGGCCATCAGGCGCACACCACCAACGACGGTCTGGCCGCCATCCGCCTGCCAGCCCGAGAGCGGCGCGGCTACATAGACGATCACCTCGCCTTTGGGGCGGGGCGTCGACCGGCAGCCTGCCAGCGCAAACAGGCACAGCAGTAGCACCAGGGGGATGCTCTTTTTCAAGTCAATCCACTTGATTCTCATCACGTATTACAAACCTCCCCTCCCACTAAGTGGAAGAGCCATACACCTCATCCAGCGTAGTCTGCAGCGATTGCAGCGCAGCAACCTGGTCGGAGATATCCTCACGCAGGCGCTGTGCCCGCCCGGAGTCTATGTCTTTGGCGCTGACGAGCAGAATCTGCGAATAAACCGTGCCCAGGGCCGTCAATGTAGTCTCGAGCTGCAACCCGGCTTTCTCCATCATGTTCTGCAGTTTCTGCAGATTGACCAGTTGCCCTTCCTTGGCGGCAATGGCCTGTTGCAGTTCTTGCCGCACTGCTTCGTTGTTTTCGCGCTGCAGGCGTGCTCTCAGCTCGGCAATCTCGCGGGGCAAGTCCCGCCGGTCGCGCAGCAGCACTTGATCGCTGTTGTAGCGATCCACCCGCTTCGCCAGGCCAAAGACGCTGGCCACCCAGTCGGCGACACCGCCGGTAGTATCCAGCAGATGATCGCGCAACAGGCCGGCGTCCAGGCTGCGCACATGCTCTTCGATCCGCTGCCGGTACTCGAGTGCCTTCTCGACGCGCTGCCGGTATTCCGGGGAGCTAATCTCGCCCGGGTTGAATTCCTGTCGCAGCATATCCGATACGACTCGCCGCCCGGTCATCTCATCCTGGATGCTGGTGTAGATGATGAGCACCTCACCAAGAATGCCCAGAATCAGCCAGTACCACCATTGCCACCAGGGAAACGGCCTGGGGAAAAGGAATATCAGGATGATGGTCAGCGCGATGGTCAGCGCGCTTTCCAGGCGGAAGAACGCGTGAGCTATGATCGCGCGCGTGGCGCGTTGTTTCAAATCATTCTTTCTGGCCATGCCAGGCTCCTTGCTGCGAATGTGTAGTCTAGGCCCTCGTGGCCGTCATTTTGCACACACGAACACGCCCACAAGGGGCTATGCTACGCTCCCTTGAGCTAGAAGTATGTTGAAAGCAGCTTGTACAGCTCGCGGATGCTCTCTGTACTGCCGCGCCGTGTCTGACCGCCGGTGGCGTCGGAAATCTGTTCCAGCATATCCAGGTCGGCGTCGCCGCCATAGGCCACGCAAAAGACCACCACCGGCACGGCGGACTGCCTGCCCTGCTGCAGCTTGGCGGTCAGCTCGCGCAGCCGTATCCGCGAGTTATTCTCCTTGCCATCCGTCATGACGACGATGGCATTGATTCGTTCGCTGTCCTGGCGCTGCGCCAGGCGGTCATAGGCCAGGCTGATGGCGTCCAGCAGCGCCGTATCTCCGCCGGCCTGTAGCCCGGAAATGGTCGAACGAAGCGTCTCGCGGTTTGTCGCCAGCTCGGACAGCGGTACCGCTTCGGCTACGTCCGAGGAAAAGACCACCAGCCCGACGCGTTCCTGGTCACCCTTGATCAGGTTAAGGAAAGCCAGAAAAGCTTCTCTGGCTCCCTCCAGCTTTTCACCCTGCATGCTGCCTGACACATCCGCGATCAGATAGACGTTTGTCTTGCGCTTGGCATACTGCCACGAGTCGCGCACGACCTCGATGACCGCTGCGCCGGGTATCTGCAGCGTTGTCTTGGGCTGCGCCGGGTCGACACCGTTGGCCGCCTTGATCGGCGAGGAAGCGGAATCAAGCGCGATGCTCAGGTCTGTCGGCCGGTAACCGTTGGCCAGCACCAGATTCTGCGCTTCCTGCGCCAGCAAAAAGTCACAGAAGCTGCGATACGCCGCGCGCGCGTCTGCCGTCGTATCCGGACGCTCCAGGAAGACGAGGGGATGATCCGCCCACATATCGCCTTCGACCGGGTAGATCGCAACCTGCTTGTCCTTGCTTTGTGAGTTGAACCGGATGAGCAGTTGCTCTTGCACCACAAAAGCGTCCAGGTAAGCGCGTCCCTTGTCCTGCACCTGTTCGATGACCGCCTGTTCGCCCTCACCGTAGTAGCGCACGGTCTTTTCCAGCGCCGCGACATAGTTCAGTGTGCTCTCGGCCGTGACATCTTCGACCGTCAGGCCGCGAGTCTTGCCGGCGCCGGCATAGAATGTAGCCAGGGTAGCCAGCAGCCCGCTCGCTGACGAAGTCGAGGGATGGCTCCATTTAAAGTTGGGATTGGTACGAGCGACCTCCAACAGGTCAGCCCAGCCAATGGCCTGGTCGGGGTACCCTAGCGAGCGCGCCGTGTCCTCCCACATGGCGATTACGACCGGGCTGACGGCAAAGCGGGTCGTCTCGCCGACCAGGGCGGCCTCCGTCTGCTGCTGCGCTTGCCAGTCAAGGTCCAGCTGCGTTAGCCAGATAGACGAGTCGGGGCAGATGGCCTGGAACTGTCCTGACAGGGCCGCTTCCATCATCGCTTCAGACTCTACGGCGCTGGCGACAACGGTGATCCGCTTGTTCCCCGCAGTCCTTGGCCGGCTGGCGTTATACCGCTTGACCAGATCCGCAAACAGTACTTCCTTGTCGGGGGAATAGCCTACTTCCAGTGTGACTTCGTTCCCTCCGCTATTGTTGACCACATCGCGCTGTGCAATTTGATAGATCACCCAGCACAGGCCGCATCCGACCAAGGCCAGCAGCACGACGGCTACCAGAATGGCTATCCAGGAACGAGAGCTTTTGCCCTCCCCGCGTCGAGCGCGGGGTGGAGTACCGATGATCCGCTGGTCCATGGCTATCCTCCTACCGCTCCGCAACGTTCAGGTCAAACCAGCGCAGTAGCGCCAACAAGACCTCGCGGTCGGGATTGCGCATCATGGTGGTGCGCGGCACCACCGTCATGGCTCCCTGGCCTTGCCACTGTACGAACAGGCTATCTGCCTCGGTCACCGAAACCTCGGTGTTCGCGGGGCGCAGGCCCAGTTTCACCGCTTCTTTCTGCACGTCGGCCTGCAGCAGATAGCGCTCGAACTCGAGCGCTGCGTTCTTCTCGGCGGCTGTGGTCTCGTCGCCCATCCAGATCGTGAACGGAAAGTCAAACCAGGTCACGTACTCCGGGTAGACGATGACCAACGGGTCTTGCCAGCGGTTCAGGATGCCGGACATGTTGACCAGCAGGTCGCTTTCCAGCAACTGCCCGCCGTCGCCCATGGAGTAACCAAAGAGAGCCAGGTTCTCCACCGAGTAAGAGCCCAGACTGCTAAAGTCGGTCACCGCGCCCATCAGCTCCTTCAGCCAGGCCTGGAAGGCGGGGTTGGTGACATCAGCCACACTGATGTCGGTCCGGTTATAGTACTCGCCGGCGGCGGCGATCATCGCCGCCAGGCCACCCACGTTCTTGCGTGGGTTGGGCACGACCAGCTTGAAATAGCCCCAGTCTGCAGAGCCGCCCAGTTCCGGCCAGCCGCCTTTGGCGTTGGCCGCGTCGTGGATGACCTGCCAGTTGATATCGCCATACTTGGCACGGAGCACCTTGGCGCGGCTATCGTAGATACCCCAGGAAAACAGGGAAACGGCAATGGGGCGGGCACGGTATTCGCCGCCGGTCAGGAAGATATCGCGTCCAAGCTGCTCCTTGAAGGTGGCGTTCACCAGCTCGACCAGGTAGCGGCTGTCGGGAATCCAAACGGTAGGGACAGGGTCCATCTCACCGCGCTCATAGCGGCCCATGGCAGTCAGGCCGTCCATGGGCTCAACGGTGATCCGGATGGGCCGCCCCTCCAGTTTGTGGTTCTCGGCATTGAACTTTTTTGCCGCTTCCTGAACGAACGGCTCGACTGGCAGGGCGCAGACGATGCGCACTTCCAGCGTTTGCGGCTGCTCGATCAGCGGCGTGACTCCACCGGCGCGCTGTACCAGAATGGAAGCGCCCACAATGGCTATCGCCAGCAGCACAACTATGATGAATACCCAACGCGTCCTGTTCATGTTTCCTCTCCAAGAGCTGCAATTCAGCTAGGACGGCGACAGATTCAGGATACAGGACGCAGGTGGCAGTCCTGTATCCTGAATCTTGTATCGTGTGTCTTTGATCCTTGCGCGGGCTCAAGCCCGCGCAAGGATGGTTCGTCGACCTGATTACATGCCCAGCTTGGCCTTGCGAGCCGCGAGCTGGCGGTCAATCGTGTCGCTCTCGAGCGCTTCGGCCATCTGGTTGTCCAGACGCTTGGCATCAATCTCGCCCTGCGCCGTGGCCTTGTCGAGACGGCGCTGGATCTCCTCGCGGATTTCCGCCATCCCGCCCTCGGCGGCGGTGACACCACCAACACCCTCGACTACCTTGTGCGTCAGCTCCTTGCTCTTGGCCAGGTCGAGCATGGCCTGCAGCTCGGTGCGCTCACGCTTGGCTTCGGTCAGCTTGGCTTCGAGCTTGAGCTTGGCATCCAGGAGCTTCTTGTACTCTATCTCCTGCGCCTTGGCCTGCTCGCCGTAAGTGTCCGCCAGCCGCTTGACCGTGTTGTAGCGGTACTGTGCCGCCTGGGCCAACGCTTCCTTGCCCTGCGTCAGGAACAGGTCGATGTTGTGATCCAGTTCCTTGACCTGGGCATCGAGTTCCTCGTACTTGCGCTTGATCGTGCGCGCCTCGCCACCCACGGTAGCAGCCGCGTCTTCCAGGGCTTCGAGGTTGTCCTCGACCTTGCGGATGTACTCATCCACCACGGCCATGCTGTTGGCCTTGAGCGCCTGGCTAACGATATAGTTCAAGTTAGCCGAAATCAAAGTTCTTACTCTGTCCAGAAGTGATGCCATTGTGTTACCCTCCCCGGTCTGTATCTGGTAAGCTGATCAAGAAGCGGCAAATGCTTAACCGCACTCTTTGAAGCCATTGTACTGCCATTCTACCTCTCATGCATGACGGGCAGCCGACGGCAAGCTGACATCTGCCGCTATTCCGGGCTCACCAGCTTGTAGCCCCGGCCACGGACGGTCTGCAGATACTTGGGCTCGTCTGGCTTGGACTCTAGTTTCTCGCGCAGCCGGCTAACCAGTTTCTCAATCCGCGCGTCATCCACCTCATCGATATAGTTCTCGCCCCAGACCGATTCGACGATCTTGTACTTGTCGCAAATCCTGTCCAGGTTTCCGTAGAGCAGGAGCAGCAGTTTGTACTCCAGGTCGGTGAGCAGCGGCGCCAGCTTGCCGTCCACCCACACATCGCCGGATTCGACGTCTATGCGGATACCTTGCGGGCCCCGGCGGCGCACCAATTGCTGTCGCCGGGCAAAGCCGGCAAAAAGGGTGGAGAAAACCCGGGCCCCGGTGGCATTCGGTTGCACAATGCCTTTCTCCATGAGTGTATCCAGCTTGGGCATGGACGTCTCACTGCCAGTCTGGCGGCTGCCCGTGGCGGCCTTGTCGGCGAGGAGATCGATCAGAGCTTCCTGCTCTGCGGTGTCCAGGTCATTCCAGAGTTTGGCGCACTCCAGACGCACGTTCGTGTCGCTGTCCAGACGCTCGCGGACGTGCTCGTAAGCGGCAGAGACCGGTCGCCACACCGCCTCTTCTTTGGCTCGCGCCAGAACGCGGGCAGCGGCCTGCAGGAGCCCGGGGTGCCCACCTGCGGCCTCGGCGACAAAAACAACGTCCTGCTCCGCAAACTGAACATTGGAGCGCATGGCCCAGTTCTGAACGACGGTACGGGCATCGGCTTCGGCCAGGGGCAGCAGGTGACGAACATGGGCGGCGAACAACTCGCAGAACTCGCCTGCCTGCCGGTCATGCCGTATCGCCGGCAGCGGGCGGCCAGTGGCCGTCACGTAACAGAGATGTTCCCAGTACCTGTCCTTCAAAGCGCGCAGGCGCACAAAGACGCGCGATTCGACCTCCGCAAAGACCTCATCGAATTCGTCGAGCAGAAGGACAACCCTTGCGGGCTGGTGTGTGCACAGGGCCTGCACGCTATCCTCGAATGCCAGCGGTATCAGGAAGGGATTGTTGGGAGCGATGACTGTCTGGTAGGCCTCTTGCACGGCGGTTTGCAGCTCTTGCTCGACCTTCTTGGAGGCCAGTGTGTGCAAGATGTTGCGGAGAATGACCTCGTAGAAGCCTTGCTCTGTGACCTGCGAGGCAAGGTTCAGGTCCACCAGGACAAAGATGTAGTCACCGGCTTTGGTGCCCAGATGCTCTGCTTGTACTCCTGGCAGCGAGCGCAACAACGTCGACTTGCCGATGTTGCTCATGCCGACGACCGAGCAACACTCCGCCTCGGTTACGCATCCCAGGATATGGGCGATGTCATTCTCTCTGTCTATCACGGGTATGGCTGATTCGGTAGCGGTTGCTTTCTTCATATCGTCATCCAGTCGTGGACTCGGTGCGGGACTCGGGTGCGGGCAACTGCCCGCGGATCCTGCTCCAGACCGACTGCAGACTCTGGCCGCGTAGCGCCGCACCGGCTCGCTGCAGCAGGTTCCGTGGCCCGGATCCGCGCCCATCGGCCTCCATCCGGCTCATGCTTTCGAAACTCCCCCAGCGGTTGCACTGAAAACAACGCTCCTGTGGTTCTACGGTGACGTAGGCACACACTTTGCAGCGATATACCGTTTCCTGGCCGCGCGCGGAGATTAGACCGTCTTTGTAGGTCAGGGTGGCTTTCGCTGTTTCTCCAACCTGCGTGTACAGGTCGCCGAGCTCTTCCTGTGCGGCCAGCAACTCCGGGCTCAGGTGCACCGCTTGTTGCAGATGGATCACCCTCTCCTCTTCCTGACCCACGCCGCGCAGCAGACGCGACAGGAGGAGACGTTGCCGCCCATCCTCAGGGTGTCGCGCCACACAATCGCGGACCAGGGTGATGACTGGCCAGACGTCCACCGCCTCGCCGGCTACCGCCAGCACGCGCTCCGCAAGCGCGTCCGAATAACCTGCCCACAGGCCGCGGCACCATGTCTCCAGGGCTGTGTGGACCTGCCCCTGCAGGTGGTAGAGATCGCCCAGAGCCAGATAGAGCGGGATGGAACCGGGATCCAGCTGCAGCGCCAGTTCATAGTCATTCACTGCGTCCGGGTAGGCCGCCAGGCGGAAGTGCTCGCCTCCATGTCGTGCGAACAACTCGACCAACTTGTCCGCTGACTCCCCGGCCTTGATCAGTCGCAGTTGTTCCAGCGCCTCGCTTTCCATCTTGGCCCGGCGGTATACCGTATAGAGGTAATAGTGCGTATCGAGGTTGGCCGGATCCAGCTCCAGAGCGCGCTGGAACTGGAAGATGGCTGGCCCCGTCTCTCCCAGACGGAAATGGACCATGCCCAGGTGCACGGCCGCCGGTACGTTGTTGGCATCGAGCTGCGCTGCGCGCTGGTAATGTTTCTTGGCATTGTCCCAGGCGCTCTGTTGCTCGTCCAATCCGCCCAGACGCAGGTGAGCCAGGACATGCATGGGCGCCAGCTCGACACGGCGATCCCAGAAGATGGCCTCGGAGAGTTTGCGCCGTGCCGTGTCGAGCTCACCCTGGTCAAAGGCAGCCATCCCCTCCCGGAAGCTGGCCTCGGCGCGGCGCACGTTCGCGGTCAGTACGCCGGAGATGGCGCCGGCCAGCGCCCCGCTCAAACCGGAACGGTCCAGTTCCTCCTCGGCCGCCGATGTCCGGAAGGCTTGCAGCAACTTGGCGCCTGCGTTTTGCGCGCCCTTGAATACCTGGCCGGGCGTACGAACCAGACTGACGACAAAATGGCGCAGAGGGCCAAAGAGGGCGCCCGCGACAAACCCCAGGAAAAACGCCCCGAGCAGGGCCAGAATGTCCCCGATCAAACCTGTGTTTTCCATCCAATCTATCCTTCAGCCGGCCTCAGGTCTTTCACCACCAGCTCGAGCCTGTCCTGGCCGTTCCACGTTCTACTCTGCATGGTGTACACCACGTCGATGCGTGAGGCCAGACGCTCGCTGGCAACTTCCCCGAAGTGGATGGCATCCCAGATAGCTCTGCCATCGCTCAATTTGAGCTTTAGTGCTGGCCGCTCGCTGCCTACCGGTCGTGCCTCGCGCAGTTGCACGTTGTGAGTGACAAAGGTTGGAGTGGGATTGCCCACGCCAAAGGGCTGCAGCCCCTCCAGCAGCGCCCAGGTCGCGCCATTGACCTGGGGCAGGGTCAGTGCGCTATCGATCTTGAGCTCGGGCACCCAGTCCTCATCCGTCAGTTGCTCCCGGGCGATGGCGTTTAGTGCCTCGCGCAGAGCGTCAATGTTCTCGTTCTTGATGGTCAGGCCAGCGGCAGCGGCATGGCCTCCATGTTTCACCAGCAGGCCTTGGCAGGCATCGAGGGCCCGGGTGATGTGGAAGGCACTGATGCTGCGTGCTGAGCCCTTGCTCTCTGTTTCATCCAGAGCGATCACGATGCTGGGGCGGTAGAACTCGTCCGTGATGCGGCTGGCCACCAGGCCGGCAATGCCGACGGCATAGGCCGGGCTTGCCAGGACATAGACCGGCTCATTCCCGCGTGCCAGCACCTCCTGGCGCGCCTGTTCGACCATTTGCTGCATGAGCTGCTGCCGCTCGCGGTTCTGCGTACCCAGCTTTTGTGCGAGCTGGCCCGCCTTCTCCGGTGAAGACGTAGTGAGCAGCTCGTAGCTGGCCATGGCATTGTCTAGCCGTCCGGCCGCGTTCAGACGCGGCCCCAGGACAAAGCCGACCGTACCCGCGGTAACACCCTCTGGCTTGACCTGCGCCTCGGCGAGCATGGCGGCAACCCCCGGCCGTTGAGCCTGGCGCAGCCGCTCCAGACCCCGGCAGACCAGGGCGCGGTTCTCACCGGTCAGCGGGGCCAGGTCAGCGACAGTGCCCAGCGCCACCAGATCAAGCAAGTCATCTTCCTGTGGCAGGCCCGGTACGTCTGCGCCCCTTATGGGCCGGGCGATGGGCACGCGCTGTTCCGTGCGCAAGAGCGCCTGTGCCAGCTTGTAGGCCAGCCCCACGCCGGCAAGATGCTTGAACGGATACCGGTCATCTTCGCGGCGGGGGTCAATAACCGCCACCGCCGCGGGCAATTCATCGCCCAGTGCGTGGTGGTCCGTGATGATGAGATCCAGACCCAGTGTATGCGCCAAAGTCGCCTCTTTGGTAGAGCGCACACCGCAGTCCACAGTGACGACCAGCTTGATCCCTTGCTGTGCCAGAGCTTTGACGGCCCCCTCGTTCAGTCCGTAGCCTTCCTCCATACGGTTGGGAATGTACGGACTGACCCGTGCTCCCAGGGCGTGCAAGGTGGGGACCAGTAGCGCCGTGGCTGCTACACCATCCACGTCATAGTCGCCATAGATCGCAATGCCTTCGCCATTGCGGATCGCTTGCCGCAGGCGGGTTACGGCTTCGTTCATGCCTTTCAGCAGGAACGGGTTGTCAACGGCAGCACTTGATGACAGGAATGCCCGAACCTCGTCAACGGTGCAGATCTGACGGTTGTATAGGAGCTGTACGATGAGCGGTGCAAGGTCAGGAAATGCTGCCAGATGCTCGGGGGGAGCAGGTGACAGGACTTGCCAGCGCTTTTGCAGTGCAGTCAATGCCCGGCCCCTCCGGAAAGTTGCGGTCATTATAGGGCAGTGGATAGGAAAAGGCAAAGAAAAGCCCCCGACAGGGCGTCGGGGGCTCCTCAATTCCCCTATTCAGTCGGAATCTCAAGCCACTTGCTGTTGACCATAAAGTCGGTCAGGAAGGGGATCTTGAAATACAGACCCTTGTACGCTTGCCAGGCGTAGTACAGAGCAGGCACGACGGGTACCAGGAACAGGATCCACAGGATGCAGCCCAGGCAGCCGGCACTGACAATGGTCAGACCGGTGAAGAGGATCGCGGCTAGGATCTCGTAGATGACCGCCGCCACCAAAAAGCCCAGCGATTGGATTGCGTGGAACTTTTGGAATGGGCGCTTCTTGCTCTCCTCCGCCAGCAGCATCACCGCCGGTACAATGATCGGGACGATGACCTGGGTGGCATAGGCCAGACCAGCCATCAGACGGTCATTGTCGGTCGTGTCCTTGGCCTGCCACTTGTCCGACAGGGCGGACGCGGCCGGGGCCGGTGGCAGTTCGGGCATGGGGATCTCTTCGGCAGCCTCTGGTGCCGGCATCTCCGGCATCTCTGGCACACTCTCCGGAGCCGGTACCTCAACAGGTTCGACCTTGGGCTCTTCGGGACTTTCCATGGGATTGATTTCTTCCGTGCTCATCTTTTTCACCTCCTTGCTATATATTATACGCAGAATCCCCTGTTCGGTTGCGCATGCCTGAGGTTGCCTTTTGTCAACCACTGTGATAGAATGGTGCCTGTTCAAAGGTCTCACGCAGTGCAAGAGCGTTTGGCAGGAAGTACAGGACATATGCATCGCATCATCTTCATGGGAACGCCGCGCTTTGGCCAGGTCATTCTGGAGGCACTGATCGGCCGGTACGACATTGCGGCCGTGGTCACCCAGCCGGATGAGCAAGCGGGACGGGGTCGCAAGGTAGCCATCTCTCCGGTCAAGGCCACGGCCCTCGCGCACAACTTGCCCCTTCTCCAGCCACCGAAGGTACGTCACCCTGACGTGGTGCAGCAGTTGCAGGAGCTGGCGCCGGCAGCGATTGTGGTGGCCGCCTTCGGGCAAATCCTGCCGCCGGCTATTCTGTCTCTACCTCCGCACGGTTGCATCAACGTCCACGGTTCGCTACTGCCGCGTCACCGTGGTGCCGCGCCTGTGTCAGCATCGATTCTGTTGGGGGATAAAGAGACCGGCATCACGATCATGCTCATGGATGCGGGGATGGACACGGGCCCGATGCTCAGCCAGGCCAGCATCCCCATTGCAGCGGATGATACCACGGCTTCACTGACGGAAAAGCTTGGGGATTTGGGAGCACGGCTGTTGCTGGACACACTGCCGCGCCGGATAGCTGGAGAAATCGTGCCACAGAGACAGGATGATTCCCGGGCAACGTACACCAAGCTACTGCGCCGTGAGGATGGGCGCATCCGCTGGGCGGACACAGCCGAGGAGATTGGACGGCACTGCCGTGCTTTCTACCCCTGGCCGGCTGCTTTTACTCTGTGGGGGGAACAACAGGTCAAGGTCTTGCGCGCATCCCCCGAGACGACTCGTTTTCCTGGCCAGACGCCTGGTACTGTCGTGCAACTGCATGGGCAGGTGGGTGTTGTCACAGGTAATGGCCTGCTCGTGTTGAGCGAGGTGCAACTGGCGGGCAAGCGCGCCATGCCCGTTGAGGATTTTGTCCGGGGCCAACGTGGCTTTGTTGGAGCGGTCTTGAAATGAGCAAGCAATCCACGAGTGATCCGGATTCTCAATTCGTGGGACCGGCGGGAATCATCACTGGACGAAGGGGAGCTTAACTTAGCGTATGCAAGAGATTACTCTGGTCGTGGAGCACAAGGTCGGCTTGCACGCCCGGCCGGCTGCCGTGTTCGTACAGACGGCAAAAAAGTTCAAGTCGGACATCTTGGTGCGCAAGGATGAGAAAGAGGTAAATGCCAAGAGCATTCTCTCCATCCTCACTCTTGGTGCCGGCCAGGGTGCGGTTATCCACATCAAGGCCAGTGGTGCGGACGAAGAGGCGGCTGTGACTGCGCTACAGGAACTGGTCAAGAACAACTTTGGCGAGTCGGCCGAAGCGCACCCGAAGAGCCCGCCACAGGCCGGGTGCTGAGACCGCCGGTCACTCTGCCGGGGACCACCTTGCGAATTGAGCTCATGCCCCTCGGCTGTATGTCTGCTCTGAACGCCATGGAGTTGTGTGGTTGCTTGTCCTCAACCTAGAGCGGGAACCGTATCAACGGGCGTGGGACCTGCAGCACGCTATGGTCAAGGCGCGCCAGGAAGGGCGCATTGATGATATCCTGATCCTGCTCGAACACGAGCCGGTCATCACCCTGGGACGCATGGCTGACGCCGCCCACATTCTGGCCCCGTCCGGGCAGTTGCGCCGGGCGGGGATTACCGTGCAACGTATCGAGCGGGGTGGGGATGTCACATATCACGGTCCGGGGCAACTGGTCGGCTATCCCATCCTCACTCTGGAACGCTACCATCTGGGCGTTTCCGACTATATGCATGCCCTTGAAGAGGCGCTCATCCGTACCCTGGCTGATTTCGACCTGGCTGCTGAGCGGCGCAAGGGCATCATCGGCGTGTGGGTAAGGGACGGTAAGATTGCGGCACTGGGGGCACGACTGGAACGCGGCGTGACCTACCACGGCTTCGCCCTCAACGTGACGACAAACCTCGCTCATTTTGCCTTCATTGTGCCCTGCGGCCTGGCTGATGCCCGGGTCACCTCCATGCAACGCGAATTGGGCAAAACGGTTGACATGGGGCTCGTTCGCAGCCGCGTGGCCTGGCACTTTGGCCAGGTGTTCGGCGCGCCCATGAGCAAGGTGACCCTGCAGGAGCTGCCCTTGACTGGACCCGCCGGCCAGCTTCCCTAGGAGTTCGTGGCCTTCGCTCCTATTTCGTGCCGTTCGTGTGCCTTCGTTTGCATAATGTGAGAAATATGCTAC
>JAEAME010001502.1_pt1 | contig 15978 bp, 13 predicted proteins | sample 8958731 | NCBI WGS metagenome assembly JAEAME01 (sample SAMN16933194, study PRJNA681113) | bioreactor sludge metagenome | isolation source: anerobic bioreactor sludge (Control) | place: India:Bengaluru | collected 2018-10-24 | reverse complement strand
CCGGTAGTGGACGCGATCGGCCGACCTGAGGCTATCGAGCCGGCCCGGGTGACCCTGCGACCGGAGCGAGCGGAGCTCGTGCTTGGCATGCCGACGCCTCGGGAACGGATCGTGGCGAATCTGCGGCGGTTGCAGCTCGAAGTCGATGACCCCGGCGAGGGAACGCTGTCGGTGCGCGTCCCCACGTTCCGGCCCGACCTGCGCATCGAGGAGGACCTCATCGAGGAGGTCGTGCGCATCGAGGGCTACGACCAGATCCCCTTGGTGTTCCCCGCCGTGCCGATGGTTGTCGGCGGGTGGACGCCTGACCGGGCTCGCGTTGAGGAGCTCCGGACGGCATTGATCGGGTCGGGACTGGACGAGATGCAGACTCAGTCCATCATCGACCCCGCCGATCTGGACCGACTGGAGCTGCCGGAGGACGATGAGCGGCGGCAGATGATGGTGCTCGAGAACCCGCTCGCAGGCGACCTCAGCGCCATGCGCACCCAGCTCCTGTCGCCTCTGCTCCGAGTGGCTGCGCGGAACCACAGTCGGCGCGTGCCGGCCGTGGCCGGCTTCGAGATCGGGCGCGTCTATCGGACCGAGGGAGACGACTCGCGCGCCGAGACACGGGCCCTCGGCATCCTCGCCTACGGGTCGGCCTACGGCAGCGGCTGGAACCTGCCTCCGGCGGCGACGAACACCGACTTTTTCCGGCTCAAGGCGGCAGTTGAGCAGGCGCTCGGGAAGCTCGCATCGGCGCTGGTCGCCTTCGAGTCGGCCGTGGCGCCACCGTTCGACCCCAGCTGTTGTGCCGCCGTCAGGCTCGGCGGCAGCAGGTTGGGCTTCCTTGGCCGTGTCGCTCGGAGTGTGGCCGATGCCTTCGAGGTACCCCCGGGCACCTACCTGGCCGACCTGGACATCGAGACGCTCGTCGCAACGCCTCGCCAGCCGCGGACCTACAAGCCCCTCCCGCGCTTCCCGGCCGTGCTCCGTGACGTGGCGGTCGTGCTGGATCGCGGCATTCCCGCGGAGCGGGTGACGGAGGTCATTCGCGGGTCGGCGGGCGAGTTGCTCCGTCGGGTTGAGCTCTTCGACGTCTACGAGGGCAAGGGCATCGAGCCCGGCAAGCGGAGCCTCGCTCTTGCCCTGGAGTTCCGCGCTCTCGACCGCACCCTGACGAACGAGGAAGCGGATGGGATCTTCGCCCGGGTTGTCACCGCCCTCGGGAGCGAACTGGGCGGCGTACTGCGCGCCTAGTCACTGGGCAGGGCCGAGCGGCGCTCCTGGCGAATCACAACCGCCAATGCCGCCTGTGGAGTCGCCATCGATGGCTCGCATCATGGGAATCTGGGTGCTCTGCCTAGCAGCCATTGCCGGGTGCCCAAAGCCAAATGACGGTGTCTCTTCGGAGCCGGTGATTGCTTCCGAGGGTGTGGAGTCGCTCCCAGGGAACCTAAATGTTGACTCACTGAGGCTCGGTGACCGTTTCAGTGAGGAGACGGTCACCCTTGACGGCATCGCCACAGTCTTCCACCCTGAGACGGAGGCCATCTACGCTGTGGGCAAGCTGACCGGTGTCACCCCGCCTGGTCGGTTGACGGGGCGGTGGGAGCATCTGGATAGCGGTGTCCGACTGGCGGAGGTGGAGGAGACCCTGGGCTCCGGTGACCTGGAGTTCTGGTTCTCGGTGACGCGTCCCACCGACGGGTGGCCGTTGGGACAGTACAAGTTCTACCTCGCCCTGAATGGCGAGGATGTGGCAGGCGCAGCATTCGAGGTGGCCGGGGACGTGGGCGGGTAACGCCGAACCCGCATGGGAGGAGCGTAGCTATGGGCCGAGACAGGCCCCTTGTGACGGAACCGATCTTCCCGCTACCCCCGGCGGGCCGTTTCGCCCTGCATTACCTGGGCCAAAGCGGCGTCGTGTTGGTATCCGACCGCGCGACACGGATCGCCGTCGACCCCTACCTATCAGATAGCGTGCCTCTGACCCGGGTGGCCCCTGTGGCCTGCTTGCCGGAGGATCTAGAGGTCGATCACATCTTCCTCAGCCATGACCATAGCGACCACACGGACCCCCAGACCTGCCTGGCCGTGATGAGGGCGCGCCACGTGCAGATCTGGGGCCCTCCGTCGTCGATGAACGTGCTCCGCGGCGCGGGGGCCAGGCCGGATCGGCTGCACCCACTGGAGCGTGGAGCCACCGTCAACCTGCGGGACGTGACAGTGCAGGCCGTCCACGCCCAGCACACCGAGGACAGCGTGGGCTATATCGTCAGTCTATCGGGCCGGACGTTGTACCACACGGGTGACTCGGAGCTCAGCGAGGAGATGTTCTGGCTCCACAACCGCGAGATCGACGTAATGCTCACGTGTTTCGCCGGACGGTGGGAGGCGATGACCGCCGGGCAGGCCGCGAGCTTGGCGGAGGCGCTCCGGGTTGACGTGGTCGTTCCGATCCACCACGACATGTTCGCCGAGAACCGAAGTGACCCCGACACCCTCGTCACCGCTATCAAGGCCCGTCCCGCCTCTCGTGCCTCCGTGAAGGTCCTCAAACCCGGCGACCGCTGGGTCTACCCCGAGGAGTAACGGCGCCCTCCCACGAAAACCCCCCGAAGCAGCGATCGCGAAGGCGGTGCTTGGCGCCGCTCTGGTCGCAAGTGGGAGGTAAGCTCGCATGGCAGACAAGCTCAGAGCCGCAGTCATCGGCACCGGCATGGGCCGGTACCATATGGAGGCATATGCGCGGAACCCGAAGGTCGATCTGGTCGCGGTCTGCGACCTGAATGGGCCCGAAGCGCAGGAGTTCGCGACGAAGTTCGGCGCGGAGAGGGTCTTCACCGACTGGCGAGAGATGTATGAGCTCGACCTGGACCTGGTGAGCATCGCCGTCCCGAACAACCTCCACGCCGAGATGACGGTGGCGGCCCTCGAGCGCGGGTTCCACGTTCTCTGTGAGAAGCCGATGGCGACCAAGCTTGAGGACGCGCGGCGCATGGTCGAGACAGCGGAGCGCGCGGGCAGGCGGCTCATGATCCATATGTCGCTCCGTTACCAGGGCGCCCATCAGCATCTCAAGTCGCTGGTGACCAAGGGCGACCTCGGTGACATCTACCTCGGCGAGGCGCGGATGATCCGGCGCCGCGGCACGCCGCTCTTGGATTTCGCTCCAGGCGGCAGCATGGGCAGAGGACCCTGGTTCGTGATCCAGGAAGAGTCCGGCGGCGGCGCCGTTATGGACATCGGCGTCCACACCTTCGACCTCGTGTGGTGGCTTATGGGTTGCCCCAAGCCTGTGGCGGTGTCCGGCGCCACCTTCGCGGCCCTGAGGCGGCCCGAGTTCGCGGAGCGCAAGGTGCCGGCAGACACCGATGAGCATGCCGCCGCCTTCGTGGCCCTCGAGGATGGCCGGCGCATCTTCTTCGAGGCGTGCTGGGCATCGAACCAGCCCGACTCCTTCACGGTGGAGCTGTTTGGCACACAGGCGGGCGCCCGCCTCGGCGATGGTCTGCGGGTTCTCACGCATGAGGGGAAGGAGCCTCGGGACAACAAGGTCGAGGTCCCCGATGGCGTAGGACTCGTCTCATACGACCACTTCGTCGAGGGCGTGCTGGATCCGAGCCTTGAGCTCATCTCGGAGGGGTGGAAGTGTCTCCCCGTGGCGCAGGTGCTGGATGCCCTAGACCGCTCCGCCGCCCTGGGCGGCGAGGTAGCGATCGAAGCCTAGGGGGCCGTGACTCCGGTGGCGCGCGACGCGATGTCCGATGCGACCCGAATCCCTGTCGCGCGAGGCTTGGCGGCTCTCGCGCTGGCGGTGGGGGCCGCCGCGTTGGCCGACGGTAGCGGTACGGTCGAGGCCGACCGTGCCGTCAGCCACTTCAACTACGTGCTAGGCACCCAGACCTTCGATCCCGCGTACCAGTTCAGCGACGAGCCGGCGCTCATCGAGACCGCTCGGGCCATCCTCGACATGGGCTCCAACGTACTGAAGTTCGCCCTGGACCGTGACCTCACGGAGGGCCGTGACCCTGACCTGCCGCCCATTGGGACGGTGGCCGACCTGGCCCGGGAGGAGCCCGTTGCGCGGGCACTCCTGGACATGCCCTTCGCCTATACGCTCGTCTGGGTCTACACCTTCGGCGGCGGATGGTGGCACGACGGGTTCGACGAGGTGGAAGCGGCCGCGGAGTACCAGGAGATGCGAGGGCTTACGGAGCACCTCCTCCGGACCTACACGGGCACGGGCAAGCGGTTCTACCTGGGCCACTGGGAGGGAGACTGGCATCTCCGGAACGGGTACGACACCTCAACCGATGAATCGATCACGGATACGGCGGTGCGGGGCATGGTCGACTGGCTCAACACGCGCCAGCGCGCGGTGGAGGACGCGCTCCAGGAGACGCCTCACGAGGACGTCTGGGTGTACCACTACACCGAGGTGAACCTCGTGCGCATCGCCATGGAGGGTAGGCGCTCTGTGGCCAACGACGTGCTCCCTCATACCTCCGTCGATTACGTCTCCTACTCCGCCTACGACAGCCAGCACGACCTCCTGCCAGCCCTGGAGTACATCGAGAGCAAGCTCCCCCCCAAGCCGTCCATCGCGGGGCGTCGTGTCTTCGTGGGCGAGTTCGGCACGCCGGCGCTGGAGCGATCGGCTGAGGCGCAGCGCGAACTTGCCCTCGATGTGGCGCGCGTAGCCCTCGAATGGGGCTGTCCCTTCGCCCTGTATTGGGAGATGTACAACAACGAGGTCACTGCCGACGGCGAGCAGCGGGGCTGGTGGATGATCGACGATCAGGGCGTGAAGCAGCCCGTCTACAGGCTCTATGAGGAGTACCTGTCCTGGGCGCGGGGGTATGTGGCGAACCAAGTGGAGGCCACGGGAGTGCCACCGGAAGCAGAGGCGTTCCGTCGAGCGGCGTTGAAGTACCTTGCTGACAAGCACGCGTCCCCGCCTCCTGACGCTCCACGGCGGTGATAGCGGCATCGTTGAGGGGGAAGCAATGGCGCGACATGTGCGTTCCGTGCCTCTGACATTCTGCATGCTGGTGGTGCTGACGGTTGGCGTGCATGCGGCTGGCCCGCGGGTTCTCCTCGTCACCGGCCAGAGCAACCATGACTGGGAGACAACAGCCCCGCTCATCCAGGGGGTGCTGGAGTCCTCGGCGGGATGCGTGGTCGACGTGGCGCTGGATCCCGCCGTTCTTACAGCCGAGGCGCTCCAGCCGTACGATGTGATCGTCATGCACTGGACGAACTACCCGGCCCCCGAGCGGGTATGGGGGAACACCGCCGAGGAGGCGCTGTTGGGGTTCGCCGAGTCAGGCCGGGGCATCGTCTTCGTGCACGCCGCCGCGGCGTGCTTCCCAGGCTGGGAGCCCTATGAGGCTCTGAAGAGTGTGGCATGGGCGGACGGGATGACGGGCCACGGGGCCATCCACCGCTTTCCTGGGCGCTTCGTGGAGCCAGTCCACCCCATCGCCAGCGGCTTGGAGCCCTTCGCGACGACCGATGAGCTCTGGCATGCCGTGGACATCGAGCCTGGCGCCCAGGCGGTTGCCGAAGCCTTCTCCTCCTCGGAGTCCGGTGGCTCAGGCCGGTGGGAGCCGGTGGCGCTCGTCGCCGAGTATGGAGCGGGCCGCGCCTTCACCCTTCTCCTCGGGCATGACGCGGCGGCGATGGGCAGTCCGGGGTTCCAGCGTCTGTTAGCACGAGGCGTCCAATGGGCGGCGAGGGGCGTGGTGGCTGACCCTACACTGCCTGCGCCGGACGAGGCTCTGGCCGCGCTGCGGAGCTACCAGTCCGGCGACAACCGCTACCCGGTGCTTCGACTGAGTGCCCTCGTCCAAGGTACGAGCGATCCTCGGGGCTTGATCGGGGCAATGCTCCGGTTCCTCGACACGAGCGCGCCGCGCGCCGCGAAGGTCGAAGTGCTCGAGCAGATCTCCCTCATCGCCACCTCCGAAGACCTTCCGGCCATCGAGCGCTGGCTCGATGACCCGGGCCTGGGCCACGCGGCCAAAGCAGCGGCCGATCGGATCCGCCTGCCTGGTTGGCGGGTCTCGGAGGCTCCCGCCAGCCGACTGAGGCCACGCGGCTACCTCGCGCGACTGCTGAGCTCGAACTCGGCCACGGCTCTGGCCGCGGCTGGCCAGCTTGGGATGGTGCCCCAGCCGGCTCGAAGCCGAGCGCTGATCGAGCTCGGACGACTTCCGGAGGCCGTGCGCCTGCGCGCCCTCGCGTCGCTTGTCGAGCACGGGCTGGCCGCGCCGCTTGAGCCGCTCCACGACCTGCTCCGTTCGCCCCACGCGACAGCCGCACGCGCCGCCCAGGACCTCCTGCGCCGGCTGGGTGACGAGTCCTATATGACGCGGAGCGCTGACATCCCGGAAGGTCTGACCAATCTAGCCCTGTTGGCCACGGCTTCGAGCCCCGACGGACTGGAGCGCGACGGAGAGGCGGGCGGCGACGCGGCGGCTATCGACGGCGATCTAGACACCTTCTGGGATGAGGCCGACGGAGCCGAGGAATACCGCCTAGTCCTCACCTTCGATGAGGCTGAAGTCGTGTCCGGTCTTCGGATCACGGGATGGAACCACGAGAACCACGCCCCGCGCGACTTCGAGGTCCTCTGTGATGGCGAGGTCGTCGCTCAGATCTCCATGGCCCAGTACCAGAGTAACCGCTTCTCAGTGAGGTTCGAGCCCGTCGAGTGCGGCGCCCTGGAGCTGCGGATCACGGCCTACTACGGTCAGAGCCCCGCCGTACGGGAGCTGGAGGTGTTCCATGTCGTGGAGTGAGTCACTCCATCGCCGTGAGTTTCTGCGTGCCGCCCTGGCCCTCGCCTCAGGCGCTTTCGTCGCGGGGCGCTCTGTGGCCGGACCGCCCGGCGTGCCGCTCGAGGACGATGTGCGCCTGGGTTTCATCGGCGTTGGAGACCGAGGCGGCCGGCAACTGCTTGAGTGGGACTTCCTGCCCCTGCAGGGGGTACGGATCGTGGCCGTTGCCGACCCGTTCCAGTCCCGACGCGAGGAACGGGCCGCCCGCGTGACGGAGCACTATGGCGATGGTGAACCATGCCGACCGTACCGGGACTTCCGTGAGATGCTTGCCTCAGAGCAACTCCACGGCGTGGTCGTCGCTACCCACGATGGCTGGCATGTGCCCGCCGCCGCCGCGGCTATCCGCGCGGGCGTGGATGTCTACGTTGAGAAGCCCCTGGGCGTGACGATCGAGCAGGATCTGCGCCTTCGCGATCTGGCCCACCAGCATGGCGCCATCTTCCAGTACGGCACCCAGCAACGCTCGCTGGCCCACTGCCAGCGGGGCTGCGAACTCGTCAGGAACGGCCGGGTGGGCCGGATCGAGCGCATCGAGGTCATCGCGCCCCAGGGCTATGGCGGCGGCTCCACCGAGCCCCTCCCCGTGCCACCAGACCTCGATTACGACCTGTGGCTGGGGCCCACACCCTACAGCCCGTACACTGCCGACCGCTGCGTGAACCGTGGCAGCTTCTTCGTCTACGACAACTCCATCGGTTTCCTCGGCGGTTGGGGCGCCCATCCGCTCGACATCCTCGACTGGGCCTATGGCGATGAGGACCGGGTGCCGGTTGAATACCGAGGCGAGGGGTTCATACCCGTCACGGGGCTGTACGATGCAATCACGGCCTGGGACGTGCGCTGCCGGTACGCGGACGACACCCCAATGGAGTTCCGCAGCGGAGCTACCGACCTCACCCGGTTCATTGGAAGCGAAGGGTCGATCGACATCAGCCGGGGCGGTCTAGCGGCCGACCCGCCGGTGCTTCTCGAATCGATCATCGAGCCCGGTGAGGTGCGGCTCCCCTCCAGCCTTCACCATGCTCAGAACTTCGTCGACGGGATCCGCACGCGGATCGCACCCGTGAGCGATGTCGATTCGGCAGTCCGAAGCGACACGATCAGTCTGCTCTCAGACATCGCCATCCGAACGGGGAGGACAGTCCGCTGGAACCCGAAGGCGGAGACGATCGTGGAGGATGAGGCCGCGCGGCGCATGATGAGCCGTACGCCGCGACCGGGGTGGGAATGGTAGGGTCAGCCAGTCTGAGACCGCGGGAGGATGCGTAGCACGAATCTCGAAATCGTGCTACGCTCCAGCCACTCAGGCTCCGAAAGGCTGACCGACGCATGCTGCCACGCCGCGGCTTCACGCTCATCGAGTTGCTCGTTGTCATCGCGATCATCGCCATCTTGGCGGCGATCCTCTTCCCCGTCTTCGCCAAGGCGAGAGAGAAGGCACGGGCCACCTCGTGCCTGAGCAACTTCCGGCAGATGAGCTTGGCGTTCCTGCAGTACAACCAGGACTACGATGAGATGTTCCCTATCAACCCGGAGTGGAAGACGCGGTTGCAGCCGTACATCAGAACCACCGAGATCAACCGTTGTCCGAGCCGTCCGGAGCTCCCCTGGTACTACGGCCAGGGCTACAACATCGGCGTGCCGGCGATGCTGGGTACCCCTGTGCCAGGGCTCCCCGGAAGGTCCGAGGGGGCTGTGAGCCGACCGGCCGGGACGATTCTGATGGCGGAGTGGGAGCGCTGCAACGCGGGTCCGCCCGTGGGACCCACAGGGCTCTTCGCGGGTGGCGCGACGGCTTTCTGGGCAGTGTGCCGCATACACAACGGAGGGTCGAACTTAGCATTCTGCGACGCCCATGCGAAGTGGATGCGGCCCGATGACTACCACTCGAACACGGAGGAGATGCTCGATGACGGGGCCTTGGTGCCTGCGAACGCGACAGCCGTCCCCGAGAGCGTCTGGCGGCCCTTCTGGGACCCGACGTGGGACTGAGTCCCATGGCTGAGCCCTCGGCCTCAGAGCAGACGGCGGCGCGCCATGAGCGCACCAGGGATCTGGTCTTCGGCGGGATGATGATCGCCTTGGGCGTTCTTGCTCCCATCGCGTTCCATGCTGCGGGTTGGGGAGGCGCCGTATTCCTACCGATGCACCTCCCCGTACTGATGGCGGGTCTCCTAGTCTCCTGGCGTGTAGCGCTGTTCGTCGGCCTGTTGACACCCATCATGTCGTCGGCGCTCACAGGTATGCCCCCGCCCCTTCCAACCACGCCGATCATGGCGATCGAGCTCGTCGTCCTCGCTGTGACGGCGTCGCTGCTCCGTCGCACGGGGATGTCTGTATGGGTCGCGGCGCCCCTCGCCATAGCGGCGCGGATCGCCATTCGGCCCGCGATCTTCCTGGTAGCCGTGCCCCTGCTGCAGGTTGAGGCGGGGTTCCGGGAGTTCGTTATTGTGACTCTCCTGCAGGGTTGGCCGGGAGTCGTGTTGCAGATACTCCTGGCGCCGACGTTGGTGGCCCTCGTCGAGGGGCAGCGAACCGCGCGTATGGCGCCGAGCACGGGAGAGGTCGATCCCCTATGAGCGAGACACTCGATCTGATCTGCAGGATCCACGGCCATGTGGGCCCCTATGTGGTGGCTGGGGTGCGGGCCGGAGAGAGCGCACTGGAGCATCTCGACGCGCGGCCTCACTTCGGCGTGGACGCTATCGTCACGGCCCCCGACGCGCCTCCGCCGTCGTGCTTCATCGACGGTGTGCAGCTCAGCACCGGCTGCACCCTCGGCAAGCGGAACATCGAGCACGTGATCGGCGAGACGGTGGAGCTGATCCTGCGCAACCGCGACACGGGCGAAGCGGTGCGGGTCGTCCTGAACCAGGACGTGGTGGCGCGGGCTGTGGAGATCCTGCAGACGCGGAGCGACGTCGAGGCCGGCGCCTTCATGCTCGAGTGCCCGCGGGATGAGCTCCTTACCCTCAAGGCGTGCCAGTGGCCCCGTTGAGCCCGCTCGGGCGGGCCCTCAGCTGGCTGAGCCCTCCCGCGCGGGGTGCCTTGGGGCTGCTTTGGATCATCGCGGCCTGTGTGCCCTCGGTGACCCGCCCGCTGGGTCTCAGCGTCACAGCCTCTCTGGCCCTGATTGGGCTGCTGCTGGCCGGAGGCTCGCTGGGAGCGGTGGCACTGCGGCTCGTAGGGGTGTTGAGCTTCACCGTGCTGGCCATCCTGGGGCTGGCCGTGTTGCCCAGCCAGTCTGGCGCCACTCTCGTGGCGTTGCCCCTGGGGATGGAGGCGCCTGCTGATGGCCTCTTATTCGTGCTCGACATCGCTGTCCGCGCGGCACTCCTCATCACGGTCGTGCTCGCTCTGGGTCGGGTCTTCACCGCCAGGGAGTTCCTCCTGGCCCTCAATGGGCTCCCCATCCCGACCACGCCCCGGTGCCTGCTATACCTTAGCGGCCTGAGTCTGTCCCGCGTGAAGGCCGATCTCTTCCGGCTGTTCCGCGCGCGCAGGGCGAGGGGCGGCGTCAGAGGCTGGTCGGCGGCCCGCTCCTCTATGAGCATCCTCGGAGTCCTCATCGTGCGGGCGGGTCGGTCGGCGGAGCGACAGGCCTTCGCGCTCCAAGCCCGGGGCTTCGCGGATCGGTTCCCCACCCTCGACGACGGGCGCCTGACCCTCCCCGAACTGGCGGCTGCGGCGGTCCTGGGAGGTGTGCCGGTATGGCTGGCAACGCTGGCCTGATCGCGGCCGAGGCGTTGTGCTACGCGTTCCCCAACGGCGTGATCGCCCTGGATCAGGTCCATCTCCGCGTCCAGCCCGCGGAGCGTGTTGCCCTGATCGGGGCGAATGGCGCGGGGAAGTCCACGCTTCTCCTGGCACTCGCGGGGCTGCTGCCGTGTCGGGGCAGGGTGCGCCGCGCCCCGGGCTGTCGAGTCAGCATCGTGTTCCAGGATCCCGACGACCAGCTCTTCATGCCGAGCGTGCTCGACGAGGTCGCCTTCGCGCCGCTCAACGCGGGATTGGCGAAGCCGGAGGCGCGAGAACGGTCGATGGCGGCTCTCGAAAGGTTCGGCCTGGGGGGCCTGGACGAGCGGCATCCCAGCGCCCTGAGCATCGGGCAACGCAAACGGCTGTGCCTCGCCATCGCCATGGCGATGGAGCCCGACTTGCTGCTCCTCGATGAGCCCTTCGCCGGACTCGATCCCGCAGGCTCTCGCGAGCTGGCACGATGGCTAGGTGGCCTCGAGGTCGCCTTCGTGCTCGCCACGCACAACCTGGAGCTCGCGGCATCCCTCACCCAGCGCTGCGTGGCCCTCCAGGGGGGACGTGTGGCTCTGGAGTGCTCCACCGCGGAGGCGGTCGCGGGCGCCGATCGGTTGCGCGATCTGGGGCTCTGACGCCATCGACCGAGGGGGAATGGAGGCTGCGCCGCGAATACACCGCCAGGCGCCACAGATCACCGGCGCCCCCTCGGAGGCGAACCCTATGCGATCCCTGCCGCTGGCACTGTTCATCCTCTGTGCGCCTGCCGGCGCCCTCGCTCAGGAGGAGTCCATGAACCCCCTCACCGACTGGTTCTACGAAGCTGGGTACGGTGTCTTCGTCCACTATCTCGAGGGCCTGCAGAACGACCCTGAGAGCCTACAGAGCCTCGGCCGTGGCACCTCTTGGGACGAGTGCGTCGCGGAGTTCGACACGGAGCTGTTCGCGGCGACGATGGCCGAGGTGCGGGCGCGGTATGTGATCTTCACCATCATGCAGATCCAGCGAACGCTCATCGCGCCGAACGAGACCTTCGATCGCATCAGCGGATACGCGCCGGGGGAGGCGTGCGCGACCCGGGACCTCATCGCTGACCTGGCGGAGTCTCTCAACAAGCGCGACATCCGGCTCATGCTCTACTTCACCGGCGATGGACCACGCGGCGATGCCCAGGCGGGGCAGGCATTCGGTTGGGGCGAGCCCGTGAGCGATGAGTTCGTGGAGAAGTGGACGAGTGTTGCGCGCGAATACAGCGAGCGGTATGGCGAGCGCGTGGCGGGTTGGTGGGTCGATGGCTGCTACCCATGGATCGGGTACAACGATGAGAACCTGGCCGTCTTCGCGGCAGCACTGAAGGCGGGCAACCCAGCGTCCATCGTGGCCTTCAACCGTGGCGTGGATCCCTCCGTGCTGCCCTACACTCCCCATGAGGACTACACGTGTGGAGAGCAGAACCGCTTCTACGACATGCCCGTGTCGCGGTTCATCGAGGGGGAGCAGTGGCACATCCTCAGCTACCTGGGCGACTGGTGGGGCGGCCCCGGCAGCAATTACACGAAGCGTGAGCTGGCCGACTACGTCTGGGACGTTCACCAGCGCGGCGGCGTGGTGTCCATCGATGTCGCCCTCTTCCGCGATGGCAGCCTGGACCGCTCCCAGATAGAGATGCTCAGAGCCGTGGGCACGATGATGGACGAGGGGCAGGCGTGGGAGCCGATTCCACCCGGCAATGTGGCCTTTCGCAAGCCCAGTCGGCTCCTGAGCCTCGACGGTACCCGCGAGCTGGTACCCAGCTCCCAGACCCACTATGCCCGCAATGGCGTAGATGGCGACCCAGCGACCGTAGCACAGGGTGCCAACGAGTGGCCGTGGACCTACCACGTGGACCTCATCGACACGGTGGCTGTGAGACGCGTCAGGGTGACCTTCGGCGGGACCTACCCAACGCACGTGGAGGTCCGACTCTCGGCCGACGGCCAGGAGTGGACGACCGTGCTTGCTCGCGAGGACCACGACGGGACACCGCTGGAGGTCACCGTGGACCCCGTCGACGCCCGCTATGTGCGCGTACTCTCGTTCAAGCCCGATGGGCCTGACCAACCCGGCGGACAGATGTCCGTGGCCGAACTCGAGGTCTACGAGTGAACTCGACGCCCCCTACTCGGTAGCCTCTGACTTCAGGGTTGGGTACCAGGTGACCGCCAGAGTCGCGATGGCAGCCAGGGCGACGCCTAGGCACAGGGCTGCCTGCGCATGCCAGTGGCCGACCCAGTACATGGGCGCCAGGTAGAGGGCGGTGACGCCCACCATGGCGACCACCGTGTTGAGCACCGCGCGCCAGGGGCTCTCCGCCGGATCGGACTGCGCCTCGGGCGGCAAGGCGACGGCTCGTTTTACCGGCCCCCACAGGCCGAAGGGTCTCACCGTACGGTAGAAGGTCTCGAGGGTCTCGGGCGGCGCCCCTGGCGTCAGCACCGAGCCGAGCACAGAGGCCAGCAGCGAGCCTACGCAGATAAGTGGGAAGCTCACCTGCATCGGCATGTCCTTCAGCACGAGCGGCACGATCGAGAGGGCTATACCTCCCACCGTGCCGGCGGCGTAACCCCAGCCGTTCATCCGCCACCAGTACCACCGCAGGACGTTGGGGATCACCACGCCCGCTCCGAGGGCCATCATGAGCCAGTCCCATATCTCGCGAATGGTCTCCGCCTGAAAGCCGATGACGATCCCGATAAGAACGATGGCGATGGTCGCCACATAGCTGCCGCGGACGAGCCGGCGCTCATCGGCCCCTTCGCCCAGCAGCGGCTGCCACAGGTCGCGAACGATATAGGAGGCTCCGCTGTTGACCGTGGAGCTGAAGGTAGACATGAAGGCGGCGAGCAGACCGGCAACGACCAGTCCGCGCGCTCCGATGGGGAGATACTCGTGGAGCACCATCGGCATGACCTTCTCGGGATCCGTCACGCCGGCCATGCCAGTCAGAGCGAGGAGCACAATCCCCATGCACATCGCCCACCGGATGATGAGGAAGAACGACCAGGCCGCTCCCAGCTTGGAGGCGTCGGCGGGACTACGGGCGCAGAGGAAACGCTGGAAGTCATACATCTGGGCCGGCCCGCCGGCGTTGAGGAGCAGCCCCTTCAGCACCCACACGACGCAGAGGGAACCGAAGAACTGGTAGGCCCCGTAGTCGGCGTTCCCCGCGAGTTCCGGGAGCCTCCAGGTGGGCATGACGGAGTGCCAGTCAGGTGGCACGGCCGTGGCTATGACCTCAGGCGAGAGATGGAGGTACGCCACCACGGCGATGAGGATCCCAGCAACGGTCAACACTACCGTCTGGATCACATCGGTGATCACTACGCTGTAGAGGCCACCCATCACAACATAGAGGGTGGTGATGCCGATGATGCCGAGGGCGCAAGTCTGTTCGGGGAGGTTCACGTAGACCGAAGCGAACTTGCCGATGCCCTGGAATGCGTAGCCGATGAAGGTGGCCTGGGTGAGCACCGCCATGAAGGCGTAGGCCGTTCGCGCTGTCCGCCCCGCCCGCCCCTCGCCGAACCGCGTGAGCATCCACTCGGCGCCTGTCATAACCCCGGAGCGCCGCACCCACTTCCCCATGAAGGCGAGGAAGAAGGCGCCCATCATCCAGCCCCACATCCAGTGGTTCCACATGGAGCGCATCCCGACGACGAACAGCAGGGAGACGATCCACATCGTGCCCGTGATGTCGAAGGTCGAGACGGAGCCGGACATGGCGAGGGCCAGCCAGTGCATGCGCTTGCCGCCCAGGAAGTAGGCTTCGAGATCCTCCGCCGCCCGCTTGCGGTACAGCGCGCCCAGGCCGATCATCACGACGAAGTAGATGGCGATCACGGCGGTGTCGAGGGTCGACATGACGCCCTCCTCCTGTCAGGGTGCGGCTGTTCAGTAATCGAAGCAAGGAGGCGCGGCGGCGGGCGCACTCCCCCACGCGGGGTTGGGCGCGGCGCCCAGGGTAAGTACGAGCCGCCCGCCATCAACCACGTCGGACTGGTAGAGCCACGGCGAGTCCAGAGGCCGACCATCCAGGGCGGCGGACTGGATGTAGACGTCGTCGGGCGACGTGCGCCGAGCTTCGATGACGAACTCGCCGCCGGGGTAGTAGCGCTCATCTAGACGCAGGGCTATGCGGTCGAAGAGGGGCCCACTCAACCCGTAGGTGGGCCTCGTTGCGCAACCGCCATCCATCTGGAACAAGCCCATGGCCGACATCACGAACCAAGCGCCCATCTGGCCCTGGTCCTCATCGCCCGGGTAGCCATCGATCGCGTTGGAGCCGTAGTAGATGTCGAGGATCTTCCGCGTCCACTTCTGGGTCAGCCATGGCGCGCCGGCGTAGTTGAAGAGCCATGAGGACTGCATGTTCGGCTGATTCCCGTGGTTGATGGGGAAGTCGGCCATGCGGTCGCCGGTGGCGTTGAAGAGGTTCGGCTCCGAGACGCCCAACCCGGCATCGAGTCGTGAGACGAAGGCGTCCCTCCCGAGCAACTCGATCACGCCGGCCGCATCGTGGGGGGCGAACCAGGTGAACTGCCATGAGTTCCCCTCGACGAACCCGGCCCCGTCGAAGGGGCTGAAGCCGGACACCCAGCGTCCGTCGGCATGGCGCTGGCGGGTGTAGCCAACGAGGGGATCGAAGACATTCCGGTAGTTGAGCGAGCGCTTCAAGAAGGCGCGGTAGTCCTCCTCGCGGCCAAGAGCCTTGGCGAACTGGGCTACGCACCAGTCATCGTAGGCGTACTCCAGGGTGTTGCTGACCGGACCGGCTTCCACGGGCACATAGCCGAGTTCCATGTACGGTCCCAATTGATGGTTCCCCACCCCGCCGCCACCCGGATGGGGCCCGCCGGGGTTCAACTGGATCCGTCGGCAGGCATCCCAGGCGTGGTTCACGTCGAAGTCCCGAAGACCGGCTTGGTAGGCCGCAACGATGAGGGCGATCTCGTGGGACGCCACCATGATGTTGGAGTACTCGATACCCGTGGGCCCTTTGGGCAACCAACCACCGCGGGCGTCGATCTCGAGCAAGGACCGCACCCAGTTCAAAGCGATGTCCGGGTGAGCCAGGATCCACAACTGATTCAGGTTCCAGAATGTGTTCCAGAAGGCGTCGCAGCCGTAGATGGGTGAGTCTGGATCGGGCAGTGTCTGCACTTGCTCGTACATGTCCCGGTACTGGCCGTTGACGTCGCTCCAGATGGTTCGGGAGCAGTACGAGCGGTACATGTTCGTGTAGAACTTGACCCGGTCAATCTCCCGTCCACCCTCGACCTCGATGGCGCATAGGAGGTCTGCCCAGACATCGCGTGCGTTCGCACGGACCGCGTCGAAGTCCCAGCCAAAGGGA
>JAEAME010001500.1_pt1 | contig 15986 bp, 12 predicted proteins | sample 8958731 | NCBI WGS metagenome assembly JAEAME01 (sample SAMN16933194, study PRJNA681113) | bioreactor sludge metagenome | isolation source: anerobic bioreactor sludge (Control) | place: India:Bengaluru | collected 2018-10-24 | reverse complement strand
ATCGTCTGGATTTCTTATCCAGCTTGATCAGGAAATATTCCATGCTGTCGTTCAACGCCAGCCAGCTAGCCTCGATGATGTTGGTGGAGCCTCCCACGGTGCGCCACTGCACCCTGCCGTTGGAAGATTCGATGAACACGCGCACCAGAGAGCCCGTGCCGCTGCTCCCCTCCAGGATGCGTACCTTGTAATCTATCAGGTCGACTTTGGATAGTCCCGGATAAAACTCCAGCAGCGCTTTGCGCAGCGCGCGGTCGAGCGCATTAACCGGGCCGTTGCCCTCGGCCGCCGTGTGCATCACTCTGCCTTCCACTCTTACCTTGATGGTCGCCTCGGCCAACAGCTCGCTGCCGATATCGTAAGCAGAAGGCAGTCGCCTGTGTCTCTCCACAACGACCATATAGTCGACCAGGCTAAAAGGAGGTTTATAGCCGTGCTGCGAACGCAGCAGCAGAAGCTCAAAGGAAGCGTCGGCATCCTCGTATTGAAAGCCCATGTTCTCAAGATGCTTGATCTGGTCAAGTATCATGCGAGCTTCCTTGCCGTGGGGCGGCATGGGGATGCCCAGCTCCCTGGCTTTGTAGATGATATTGCTTTTACCGGAGAGCTCGGATACCACTATCATTGGGCTGTTGCCAACCAGAGCGGGATCGATATGCTGATAACTTTCCTCCCATTTTGCCATGGCCGATACATGCAGGCCGGCCTTATGCAGGAATGCGCTGTTTCCAACGTAGGGAAGGTTGGAACCCGGCGGTAAATTGGCCACCTCGGAGACAAAGCGCGAAACCTCGGTCAACTTTGAAAGTTGAGTTTTGCTCAGGCATTTGAAGCCGAGCTTGATCTGAAGGGCGGGTATGATGGAGCAGAGATTGGCATTGCCGCAGCGCTCGCCATACCCGTTGATGGTGCCCTCGACGTGGACGGCGCCCGCCTTCACCGCCGCCACCGATACAGCGGTGGCCATATCACTGTCGTTGTGCGCATGTATGCCCAGCGGGCAGTCCAGTTTTTTAGCTGCCTGCTTCACGGCCTCCGCCGCTTCCCAGGGCAATGTGCCACCATTGGTATCGCACAGGACCAGGCAGTCCGCACCCCCTCCGGCTGCCGCCTCCAGGGTGCGCAGGGCATAGGAGGGATTGGATTTATATCCGTCGAAAAAGTGCTCGGCATCGAAAAAGACTATTAAACCGTTTGATTTCAGGTAGGCCACCGATTCTTCAATAATAGTAAGGTTGTTTTCAAGGCTGGTTTCCAGGATGCGCCTTACCTGGATATCCCACGATTTACCCACGATGTTGACCGCCCGCGCGCCGCTTTGCACCAGCGCCTTAAGCCCGACATCACCTGATGCCTGAGTATCCACCCGTCGCGTGCTGCCGAATGCCACCAGCGTGGCGTTCTTGAGCTTCAGGTTTGCCGCCCTGGCGAAGAACTCCGTGTCTTTGGGATTGGATCCGGGCCAGCCTCCCTCGATGTACCGTATGCCCAGGTCGTCAAGCTTTTGCACGATCTTGAGCTTATCGGTGACGGTGAATGATATACCTTCCTGCTGTGCGCCGTCCCTCAGCGTCGTATCATAAATATCGATCTGTCTCATTGCATTAAATGCCCCGCTCGATCTCACGCGCTATGGCTTTTCCCATCCCCTGTGTGCCGGTTTGCTTCATGCCGGCAGTCAGAATATCTCTAGTGCGATGACCATCATCTAGCACCTTCAAAACCGCCTTCTCCACGGCTGACGCCTCTTTGCCCAGTCCCAGTGAATAATGCAGCATCATAGCCGCGCTCAGAATGGCCGCTATAGGGTTGGCCAGGTCCTGTCCGGCGATATCCGGCGCGCTGCCGTGGATTGGTTCGTACAGGCCGAAGGCATGGGAGGATTTGCCTGCGGGTATGCCGGCCAGGCTGGCGGAGGGCAGCATACCCATTGAGCCTGCCAGCATGGAGGCCTCGTCGGTAAGTATATCGCCGAACATATTCTCGGTTACGATTACGTCGAAATAGGCCGGATCACGGATAAGGCGCATGGCGCAGGCGTCTACCAGCAGATTATCTATTGTGACCGAGGGATACTCTCCCGCCAGCTCGCCCGCTATCTGGCGCCAGAGCCTGGAGGACTCGAGTACATTGGCCTTGTCCACGGAAGTCAGCCTGCGACGACGCGAGAGCGCCAGCTCGAAACCGACGCGCAGTATGCGCTCGATCTCTTTCTCCGTATAGACCATCGAGTCGATCGCCCGCCGGCCGCGGGAGGTGCTCCAGCGCCGCTTGGGACGGCCGAAATACAGGCCGCCCGTCAGCTCACGCACCACCATCATATCCACCTTGCGGACGACCTCCGGCTTGAGGCTGGTGGCATTCTCCAGCACCTTGAACATCCTGATCGGACGTAGATTGGCGAAGAGCCCCAGCTCTTTACGAATGGCAAGCAGCCCATCCTCGGGTCTGGTTGCAGCGCGGGGGTCGTCCCATTTCGGTCCGCCCACGGCGCCCAGCAGCACGGCATCGCACTTTCTGCAGATGTCGATGGTCGCCTGCGGCAGGGCGGTGCCGAATTTATCGATGGAGATGCCGCCGATAAATCCCTGCTTATATTTGAAGCTGTGGCCGAAGCGGCCGCCCACCTCATCCAGCACGCGCCGCGCCTCGTTCGTAACGTCCGGCCCGACGCCGTCTCCAGGCAGGACTGCTATATTAAAATTCAAATCACTTCACCCCGGCGCTCTTTTTTCTGGTGTGTTCTATCAGGCCGCCCGCGTTAATAATCTCCATCATAAATGCGGGATACGGCTTTGCCTTAAAGGTCTTGCCGCTGGACAGATTGGTAATGGTACCTGTGGAGAGGTCGACCTCGACCGTATCTCCCTGCTTGATATTATCCACGGCCTCTGCGCATTCCAGCAGGGGCAACCCGGTGTTGATGGCATTGCGGAAAAATATCCGTGCAAAGCTTTTGCCGATGACGCAGGAGATGCCGGAGGCCTTGATGGCAGAGGGGGCATGCTCGCGTGAGGAGCCGCAGCCGAAGTTGGCTTCAGCCACGATGATATCGCCCGGCTTTACCCTCTGAACGAAGTCCGCATCGATGTCCTCCATGCAGTGCGCCGCCAGCTCCAGTGAATCATGCATATTAAGGTAGCGCGCGGCGATGATGGCGTCGGTATCTATATTGTCGCCGTATTTATGAATCTTGCCTTTAGGGGGCATTTTATTTGACCTCCTCCGGCCCTGCGATCCTTCCCAGTATGGCGCTGGCGGCGGCTACGGCCGGATTGGCCAGGTAGACCTCCGACTTTGGGTGTCCCATGCGGCCGACGAAATTGCGGTTGGTGGTGGAAACACATCTTTCTCCTGCCGCCAGTATTCCCATATGCCCGCCCAGGCAGGGGCCGCAGGTGGGTGTGCTGACCGCTGCTCCGGCCCTGATAAATATCTCGATCAGGCCCTCTTTGAGCGCTTCGAGGTAGATCTGTTGCGAGCCCGGCAGGATGATGCAGCGTACATGAGGGTCGACCTTTCTGCCCTTGAACACGCGCGCCGCAAGGCGCAGATCATCCAGCCTGCCGTTGGTGCAGCTCCCGATAACGGATTGATCGATGGTTACATTCCCAACACGGCTGATGGGCCGGGTGTTTGAAGGCAGGTGAGGGAAGGCCACCTGAGGCTCTATTTTGGAAGCGTCATATTGGATCACGCGCGTATACTCGGCATCGACGTCCGAGGCATACACGGTGTATTTATCGCGGGCGCGCCCTTTGAGATAGCGCAGCGTCGTGCCGTCCACATGGAAGAGGCCGGCCTTGCCTCCCGCTTCGATCGCCATATTGGACATGGTGAAACGTCCGTCCATGCCCAGATTATTAATAGCCTCGCCGTGAAACTCCATGGCGGAGTAGAGCGTGCCGTCCACACCTATATCTCCGATGGTATAAAGGATAAGGTCCTTGCCGCCGGTCCATTTGCCCGGCCTGCCGTGATAAACGAATTTAATGGTAGGCGGTACCTTCATCCAGATCTCGCCGGTGGCCATGGCAACGGCGATATCGGTTGATCCCATCCCTGTAGCGAAGGCGCCCAGCGCGCCGTAAGTGCACGTATGGGAATCGGCCCCCACGATCACCTGTCCCGGCATTGCCAGGCCTTTCTCCGGCAGGATGACGTGCTCGATGCCCATCTCACCTACCTCGAAATATACCAGCCCGTGCTTCCTGGCAAACTCGCGCATCATGCCGGCCTGCGTGGCGGACTGTATGTCTTTATTGGGACAGAAATGATCCGGCACCATCACGATCCTGGCAGGATCGAAAACCTGCGGGAAACCCAGCCGTTCGAACTCCCTGATGGCGATGGGTGCGGTGATATCGTTGGAGAGCACCAGGTCGCATTTTGCGCTGATGAAATCCCCGGCGCTTACCTTCTCTTTGCCGCAGTGCGCGGCCAGTATTTTCTCTGCCAGTGTCATTCGCTTATCATCCTTTGGCCCTAGGTATCATGAGGACCAGTACGGTTACAAGAGCTGTCGCCACAGCGATAATGTAGAGCCCGACTCCCGCAGCGATACCGATGGCGGCGGTCACCCAGATGCTGGCCGCGGTGGTGATGCCCATAACCTTGTCGCCGCGCATACCGCGGAAAATAACCCCCGCACCGATGAAGCCGATGCCTGTGACCACGCCTGCAGCTATCCTGGCCGGATCTACGTTGCCGCTGAAACCGAGGACGGAGACCACGGTGAAGAGCGCCGAACCCAGGCAGATCAGCATATGGGTGCGCAACCCTGCCGGTTTAGCGGCCCTCTCGCGCTGGAACCCGATGGCGCCGCCCAGCACGGCTGCCAGCAGCAGCCGCAGGCCTGCCTCGAGCTCAGGGCTCATCCCTTTCCTCCTCAAGGGGGGACTTCTTCTGCACCAGCAGGCGGTTGAGCGCATTCATATATGCCTTGGCGCTGGCCACGATGATGTCGGTGTCCGATCCGCGGCCCGTGTAAGTGGCGCCCTCGCTCTCAATACGGATGAGAACCTCTCCCAGGGCATCGATGCCTTCGGTCACGGACGACACGGTGAACTCCGTCAGCGTATTGGGCACGCGCACGATGCGGTTGATGGCCTTGTAGACCGCATCCACCGGGCCGGTTCCCAGGGCCGCATCGGCCAGCACCTCCCTGTTGGGTCCTATCAACCTGACCGTCGCCGTGGGCATGCTGTGGTTGCCGCAGCTCACGCCAACATGATCCAAATGATAGACTTCACTGGCTGTGCGGAGCTCCTCGCCTATCAACGCCTGAATATCGCGGTCGGTGACCTCCTTCTTCTTATCGGCCAGATCTTTAAAGGCCTTGAAGGCGCGTGTGAGCGCCGCTTCGTCCAGAGCATACCCGAGCTCCAGGAGCCGTTCCTTGAAGGCATGCCTGCCGCTCAGCTTGCCGAGAACGAGCGCGCTGGAGGGGACTCCCACCGCCCGTGGGTCCATAATCTCATAGGTGCCGGCCTTCTTGATGATGCCATCCTGGTGGATGCCGGATTGGTGGCGGAAGGCATTGGCGCCCACGATGGCCTTGTTCTGGGGCACGACGAACCCGGTCAGCTCGCTCACCATGCGGCTGGTCTTGTATATCTGAGCGGTATCGATATTGGTGGATAAATGGAAAAGGTCGTTACGCGTCTTGAGCGCCATCACCAGCTCTTCCAGCGCCGCGTTGCCCGCCCTCTCTCCTATGCCGTTGACGGTGCATTCCACCTGTCTTGCACCCTTCCGGACGGCTTCCAGGCTGTTGGCCACGCCCAAACCGAGGTCATTGTGGCAGTGAACGCTGATCAAGGCTTTGGATATATTGGGCACGTTTTTGATAATGCCCTCAATCAATTTGCCGAACTCGGCCGGTGTAGAGTATCCCACGGTATCGGCGATGTTAACCGTAGTTGCGCCCGACCCGATGACGGCCTCGAGTATCTCATAGAGGAATTTAACATCGGTGCGGGTGGAGTCCATGGGCGTGAACTCGATATCATCCAGGTATCCCCTGCCGTGGGCGACCATGCTCGACGCCAGCTTGAGAACATCGTCCTGGCTTTTTTTAAGTTGATAAGCGAGGTGCATACTGGAAGTAGAAAGGAAAATGTGGATGCGCTTTTTCCTGGCGGGCTTGACCGCCTCCCAGGCCCGGTCGATGGCTTCCTTATTGGCATGGCTGAGGGCGCAAACAGTGGTGTCGTTGAGCTCGCGCGCGATCAGGCGCACAGCCTCGAAGTCCCCCTGGGAGGTAACGGGAAAGCCGGCCTCTATGATGTCGACGCCCAGCTTCTCCAGCTGGCGTGCGATCTCCAGCTTCTCCCCGGGATTGAGACTGGTTCCTGCGGCCTGTTCGCCGTCCCTCAGGGTTGTATCGAAAATAAAGACACGTTCGCCTTTCATCGAAATTCCCTTATGTAACGCCGTTGCGGGTATACCCGGATGTGCTATTTCAGCCAGGGCATCATGGCGCGCAGTTTCTTGCCCACCACCTCGATTTGATGCTCGGCCTCCTTCCGCTTGAGCGCATTATAAACGGGGCGGTTGGCCTGGTTCTCCAGGATCCATTCGCGCGCAAAGCTGCCGTTCTGGACTTCCTCCAGTATCTCCTGCATCTCGGCCTTGACCGATTCGTTGATAATCTGGGGGCCGCGGGTATAATCTCCGTACTCGGCCGTGTCGCTCACAGAGTAGCGCATGAAGCTCATGCCGCCCCGGTGGATGAGGTCAACGATCAGTTTCAGCTCATGCAGGCACTCGAAGTAGGCGATCTCAGGCTGATAGCCGGCCTCTACCAGGGTGTCGAATCCTGCCTTAATCAATGCGGTCACACCGCCGCACAGGACGGCCTGCTCACCAAAGAGGTCCGTCTCAGTCTCCTCGGCGAAAGTGGTCTCGATAACGCCGGCCTTGGCGCAGCCGATGCCCCTGGCATAGGCCAGAGCCTGCTGTTTGGCCTTGCCCGAAGCGTCCTGGTAAACGGCTATAATAGCCGGAGGTCCGGATTTCTCGGTGTAGAGCTGCCTGACCATGTGGCCGGGGCACTTGGGAGCGATCATTGAAACGTCGATATAGTCGGGCGGAACGATCTGGCCGTAATGAATATTGAAACCATGGGCGAACATGAGCGTCTTGCCCTTGGCCATCTGGTCGCCGATAGATTCTCTGTATACCTTGGCCTGCAGCTGGTCGGGGACCAGCATCATGACCACGTCGGCTTTACCGGCGACCTCCGCCGCATCGAAAACGTCGAAGCCGGCCCTTTTGGCGGCACGATGGCCTTCGGTTCCCTTAGCCTCAGCTACGATGACCTTGAGCCCGCTGTCGCGAAGGTTCTGGGCATGGGCATGTCCCTGGCTGCCGTAGCCGATAATACCTATGACCTTGCTCTTGAGTAAGGCCAGGTCCGCATCTTTCTCATAATAAATCTTAGCCATATTACCTCCTGACGAAATTATGGATTCGATATTTTACACCTACCAGTCCGGCAGGTTTTCCTCCTCAGCCGCGGGCTGTTCCACGACGCGCCTGAGAGGTTTGTGCTCTTCGATGGTCAGCGGGCCTGCGCCCCCGCGCGGCAAAGCGATAGTGCCAGTGCGCGACATCTCTCTGATGCCGAAGCCGCGCAGAAGCTCGATAAGAGTGTCGACCTTGTCCGCGGTGCCGGTAACAACCAGTATCAGCGAATCGGGTGAGACATCAACTATATTGGCGCGGAAGATGTCCACAATCTGGATGATCTCGCTGCGCGTGGAGGGCGACGCTTTGACTTTGATCATTGCCATCTCGCGCGCCACGGGATTGTCAGCAGTGATATCTGCTATGCGTATGACCTCTATCACACGGTCGAGTTGCTTTCTGACCTGCTCAATATTGGCATCATCCCCCTCCACCACAATGGTCATGCGCGAGAGGCCGGGCTGCTCGATATGCCCGACGGCGATGCTTTCAATGTTGAAATTGCGCCTGCGCAGCGTGCTGGCGATGCGGTTGAGGACGCCGGGGCGGTCCTGCACCAGTGCGACCAGTATATGTTTGTTATCCAATTAACAAGTCTCCATCGATATTATCAGGGCTTCACTTCTTGATGCTTGCCGCCGGATTGGGCATTTCGAGGAACTCGACGATGGTCTTGCCCGGCGGGACAAATGGATATACATTCTCTTCCGGCTCAACGATGAACTCGATGAGGAAGGGACCTTTGTGCTCCATAGCCTTGTGTATGGCCGGCCTGACATCAATTTTCTTGCTGACCTTGATGCCCTTGATCCCGTAAGCCTCGGCTATCTTAACGAAATCGGGGTTGTACAGCTGGGTTCCGAAATATCGCTTGTTGTAAATGAGCTCCTGCCATTGCCTGACCATACCCAGCCAGCCGTTATTGAAAACAGCGATATTAATATCCAGGTCTTCCTGCACCATGGTGGCAAGCTCCTGCACCGTCATCTGGAAGCCGCCGTCGCCGGCGATGCACCATACGGTCTCATGCGGGCATCCAACCTTGGCTCCCACGGCGCCGGGCAGCTCGAATCCCATGGTGCCCAGCCCGCCCGATGAGACGAAGCTGTTGGGCTTGTCGTAGTAAAAGTACTGCGCCGCCCACATCTGCGCCTGTCCTACACCGGTAACTATGATGGTATCTCCTTTAGTGGCCTCGTGAATCTGCCTGATTATATATTGCGGCAGTATATCCTCATGATGTCGTATCTCCATGGCCGGATGCTGCGAGCGCCACTCGTCAAGCTGTGTTAGCCAGCCTATGTGGTCCCGCCTTTCCAGCTGTTTATTGAGCACCTGCAGAACGTTTTTCAAATCGCCCACGATCGGCACGTCCACAGCTATATTTTTACCGATCTCCGCAGCATCGATATCGATATGCACCACACGGGCGTGGGGAGCGAAGGTGCTGACGCCGCCCGTAGCCCGGTCATCGAACCTCATGCCCACCGCGATGAGGAGGTCGGCATTGTGAACGGCCTTGTTGGCATAGCCCATGCCGTGCATACCGAGCCAGCCGTAGCTGAGCACGTGCGATTCGGGGAAGCAGCCGATACCCAGGAAAGTGGTGACGACCGGAATCTGGGCGTTTTCGGCCAGCTCCTTTAGCTCGGGGAAGGCCTTCGATATATTGATGCCGTGGCCTGCGATGATCACCGGACGCTCGGCCGAATTGATCAGGTCCGAGGCTTTTTTAACCTGGGCGGGATGACCGAACAGCTTGGGCTTGAAGCCGGGCAGGTCAACTTTTTCGGGGTAGCTGAACTCCATGCGGCTCTGAAATACGTCCCTGGGTATATCCAGCAGCACAGGTCCCGGCCTGCCCACCTGGGCTACGTAGGCGGCCTCGCGTACGGCTTTAGCCAGGTCGCCGATATCCAGAACCAGTTGATTGTATTTGGTTATGGGCACTGTAATGCCTGTAATGTCGATCTCCTGGAAGGCGTCTTTACCTATGAAATGTGTGGGCACCTGACCGGTGATAGCCAGCACCGGCACAGAGTCGAGATAGGCGTTGGCAATTCCTGTAACCAGGTTGGTTGCGCCCGGGCCGGAGGTAGCCAGGCAAACTCCGAGTTTGCCGGTCACGCGCGCATACGCGTCGGCCGCATGGGCCGCGCCCTGCTCATGCCTGACCAGAATGTGGCGCAGCTGGGGATACCTGGGTATGGTGTCGTAGAGAGGCAGCAGCACACCGCCTGGAAATCCGAAGATGACTTCGACTCCCTCCTTGATTAGGCACTCACACAATATCTCTGCGCCGGTCTTCATCATTTATGCTGGCCACTCCTAATCCTCGAATACCGCTCCCTCGCTGGCGGGTCCGACGTTCTCGATGTACCTTTTGAGATATCCGCTTTTGATACCGGTTTTGAAGGGGTGCAGTGCGCTCAAGCGTTTTTTGATCTCAGCGGCGCTGAGCCTGACCTCCAGCTTGCGGGCAGGTATATCTATACTGATTATATCACCGTTTCTTACGGCGGCGATGGGGCCGCGGTCGGCAGCTTCAGGCACGACATGTCCTATGGCCGCGCCCCTGGTGCCGCCCGAGAAGCGGCCGTCCGTTATCAACGCCACCTTGCTGTCCAGTCCCATACCTGTTATCAAAGAGGTCGGTGTGAGCATCTCGCGCATGCCGGGTCCACCACGCGGGCCTTCGTACCTGATAACAACCACATCGCCCGCCTTGATCTTACCGGCCATGATGCCCTTTGTAGCGTCCTCCTCATTTTCAAAAACACGCGCCGCGCCTTTATGTACCATCATGGCCTGATCGACGGCCCCGCTCTTGACCACGGCGCCGCCCGGGGCCAGGTTTCCGAACAGAATGGCAATGCCTCCGGTTTTGGAAAACGGCCTGGCAAACGGTCTGATAACATCATGATTTCTTGCCCTGGCATCCCGGTAAATGCTTGAGAGCGGTTTAAGCGTCACCGTTTTACAATCGCCGTCAAGCAGCCTGGATATCTCGTGCATGACGGCCGGTATTCCGCCCGCCAGGTCGAGGTCTTCGATATGCACATCACTGGCCGGGCTGATCTTGCACAAATGAGGTACCCTGTCACTGAGCTTATTGATGTGGGATAAGTCGAACTTTATGCCCGCCTCGTGGGCAATGGCCATAAAGTGCAGTACCGAGTTGGTGCTGCCGCCCAGCGCCATATCGACGGCGAAGGCGTTGCTGATGGATGCTCTGGTGATAATGTCCCGCGGGCGAAGGTTTTTCTTCAATATCGACACTATCTGCCGTCCCGCCTGTCTGGCCAGGTGAAGCCTGCGCGAATCGACGGCGGGAATGGTGCCGTTGCCCGGCAAAGCCATTCCCAACGCCTCGGTGAGGCAGTTCATCGTATTGGCGGTGTACATTCCCGAGCAGCTGCCGCATCCGGGGCAGGCTGCAATCTCAATCTCCTCAAGCTCCGCCTTGCTGAGTTCACCTTTGGCGGCGCTTCCCACCGCTGTGAATACGGAGATCAGGTCGACCGTGCGGCAGGTCCCGCCCTTGTGCAGCTTGCCGGCCAGCATGGGTCCTCCGCTGATGAAGATGGAAGGAACATTCAGGCGTACAGCAGCCATCAGCATTCCTGGTATGATTTTGTCGCAATTGGGTATGAAGACCAGGGCATCGAACTGGTGGGCCTCCGCCATCACCTCTACGGAGTCCGCGATCAGCTCCCTGCTGGGCAGGCTGTATTTCATTCCGGGGTGGTTCATGGCAATGCCGTCGCAGATGCCGATGGTATTGAATTCGAAGGGTACCCCTCCCTCGCTGATGATGCCCGTCTTGACGGCGCCGGCGATGGTATTCAGGTGCATGTGTCCGGGGACCACCTCGTTGAAGCTGTTGACGACGCCTATGAAGGGCTTGTCGAAATCAGCGCTGTGTACGCCTACAGCCCTGAGCAGCGCCCGATGCGGCGCCCTCTCTATACCCTTCTTAATACTATCGCTTTTCATGTGACAGATACCCCACAAATGAATTTCTCGGATCGCCGGATGGATTCCGTACAGGTACGGAGGAGATTGTAGTAAACTATCACATGTAATTATTTATTGTCAAGCTAAATCAACCTGGACGACACCGGAGAAATCGGTTAAAGGTCCCTTTTTCATCAACGATTCAGCCCGGCGTTGCGAAGCGCAGGCTTACGATCTTATGAGCGCCCGCTGAAAAACGCAGGGACCCATCCTGCCCAATCGTCAGTTCATCCTCTGCAGTCTCATCCAGCCTGCACCTTCGCACCGATTTAAAAGGCAGGTACGGCTTGATGCTCACATCGATTGGCCGATCCGTGATATTGAATCCGCGTACGATCAGCCCCCGCCCATCCTCCGCTGTTTTAATCGAGGAGATGACAAACTCATCTGGAGCAACAGTCAGGAAGGAAGCGGTCCCGCGTCGATTGCCGGGATGCGGTACATCGACGACAGCACGCAGGGGGGCATTGAAGGCGTAGGCCTGCTGAAAGGAATCAGCCCAGCCGCCGGTATGAGGGATGACCGAATACTCAAACTCGTGGGCGCCGCGCATCTGCGCGCCAGGGACGACCAGCCAGGGCGGACCGGCATGATCTTTACGCGTGTCCAGGTCGTCCAGGGACAGCCAACCAACGCAGCGCAGCAGGGTCAGAGCTATTTCAGAGATGGAGGCGGTTTGCGATACCTCCGCCTCGGGCAGGCCGCGATTGGCGATCATGAGTCCCGTTTTACCATTCGATATATCTACGAAGGCTCGTTGCGGCTGCTGGGCAGCCGGTTTCTCGAACCAGCTGTCGTCATTGGCCGGTGCGCCGGCCGGTCTCCTTACAACCTCGAAGTGGCCGTCATAAGATGCATACTCGCATCTGAAGGGCGCCGGGAAATGCACCCTCAGACGGTGGTCGCAGCTGATGTTGGTTACGCTGGCTGTGAAATCAACCCTTGCTGTGCCGCGCGTTAGAATGGCTTTAACTGTGAGCTGAAGCGGCACCCTGACGGCAGACCTCGTCTTGCGGTCAGGTGAAAGGGATTCAGGGATGGGCATTTCCAGTTTAAGAGTGATGGACTGGGTTACGGGTCCTTCATGGATATGCAGGTCGGTCCTGCGTGCTGAATAACGGGAATCGATAATATCGTCGGCAGCGGGAGGGCAATAGTTGTAAAGGTCCCCTCTGTCTCCGCCGTCGCTGAAATAACTCAGGCCTTTGAAGACCTGTCCGGTCCTTTTTTCGGTCACCTTGAACGTATTGTTACCCTTATCGACGGATACGTTGAGGAACTCGTTTTCGATGGAGGCGCTATCTACCTGGCTGGCGGCCGATGATGAAGAAGAAGGGGCGGATCCAATTAGCCAGTAGGTTTTGTAGCCGAGTGGAGGAACATCCTCTGCAACAAAAGATATGAGAGAAGGGCGCACCAGCGCTGCCCTGACATGGAATTGTGTGATCGACTTATCGTTGAGACAGTCATTCAGCTTATTCTGCCAGGCTTTGATGGCCGGCTGTCCGCTGTTGTCCAGGATGATATCCAGATAGAGGTGGTCGCCCTCCCGTTCAATCCCGATATCGTGTATCTCGATGCCGTGGCTTGAGCCCTGCGCTGCCCTCTGCCACAGGGCGGCCAGCCCCTGCCAGTCCAGCGTGGTGCTCAACAATTCCACCTCTTCGCCCCTGCCGACCACCTGGTGCGGGATTGTATCACCGCTTTCGTCGATTATTGCGATGTCACCGCTGTAATGACTCTGAATCAGGGGGATAGTCACGCACCCGCTGTTGCCTGCTGAGAGCGGATTGAAAACCGTGACCGAGAACGAGGCTGGTTTATTTGAATTTAAATAGCCTGTGTCGATCGATGATGTTATATCGGACAGCGCCCGTCCTGTGACCGCCTCTTCCTCATCTCATTGTGCACCTGGTCGATCGAACAGCCGCAGATGGAGTCGTGGGCGTGGTTTTCCAGCAGCATGCGCCAGGCCAGCGGGATAAATCCTTCCTGCGATTGCGACTGTAATGGAATATCGACACCGGATTTTTCAGTGTCAAGTGTCCGAGCAAAGACACTGAACGGCTCGGCCCATTTCTCCAGCAGTACCTGGCAGCGGTGGTTGCTCTGTTTGATCCAGATACGCGATGAAAGCGTGCCGGGCAGCACGGGCTGCCGACTGCAATCGCGCAGCTCACCCTTAATAGATGGTATATCGTGATGCGAGGCATTCAGCCATTTTTGAAGATCCTCGAGGTAGCGGGGAAGCGTGGAATGCTCGAAGCTGTATTCAGGCAGGGCCCGGTTAAGCAGGGCCAGCGCCGAGGTTATTTCCGGGCGCGGCTCCATATGGTCCGTCCCCTGCATGAGAAGTATGGGGCCACCCCCTGCATGTGGGACGAGTTTATCCAGGGCCGCCCTGGCCTCAGCCAGTGTAGCTTCGTCGTCGAAGGATGGTATTTTGACGGCGTTGCTGTAGCTTTCTCTGAGGTGGGCCATAATGACGCTGGTGCCGTCGCTTCCCTGCCACCGGAGCTGGCAGGGCTGGTCGCCGATGCCGCGCCAGGCAACCGCGCCGTTCAGTCCGAAACCGGCCAGCAGCTGGGGCATCTGCCCGATGTGTCCGAAAGAGTCCGGCAGGTATCCGGCCTCCATACAACGTCCGAAGCCGGCTGCTGTTTTTTTCCCCAGCAGCAGGTTGCGAATGAGGGCTTCCGGGCTGACCAGGAATTCATCCGGCATGCAGTACCACGGACCCACCAGTACACGCCCGCTTTCGATATGCGTCCGCAGCTCGGATCCCTGTTCGGGACGAACGGCCAGATAATCCTGCAGCAGTATGGTCTGGCCGTCCAGCATGAAGAATTTGTAGTCATCGTTCGACCTGAGGATATGCAACAACTTATCTACCATGCGCACGAGGTTGAAGCGGAAGTGCTGGTAGGTGCGATACCACTCGCGGTCCCAGTGTGTATGAGAAATCACATGTACTTTTGTCATGGAGCAGGTGTAAATCCTGGTGGCGTTACGGCTGTTTCAGTATATCAGAACAAAGGGTAATACGGGCGTTATGCCGATTTAAATGCAAACCTGCCGTTTTTAATAAGTTCCAGGCAGGCGTCAACCACGGCGGGGTCGTACAGAATACCCCTGTTAGCGGATATTTCCTCGAGCGCTTTATTGATGCCCATGGCCGATCGGTAGGGGCGGTGAGAGGCCATGGCTTCGACCACATCCGCCACTGCCAGTATCCTGGACTCGGGAATAATCTCATCGCCCTTTAATTTGCCCGGATAGCCTGAGCCGTCCAATCTCTCGTGGTGCTGAAGGATAGCCCGGGCGACTACAACGGGAAAATCCATGCCGTTAACGATGTCGTAACCGTAGCGGGGATGAGTCTTAATCAGATCGTATTCAATAGCGGTGAGCCTGCCGGGTTTGCTGAGTATATCTGAGGGTATATACATTTTGCCTATATCATGTATGACGGCTGCCATCCTGATCTGGTCGATCCTGTCGATATCCAGCTTCAATTCTTCTGCTATGGCGGTTGCCAGATCAGCCACGTTCTGCTGGTGGCCGGCCGTGTAAGGGTCCCTCAACTCCACGATCTTGACCATGGTGGCGATGGCGTCGTTAAGCGTTTTTTGAAGCGATTCATAGCTCCTGAGCAGTTTATCTTCGGCCAGCTTGCGCTCTGTGATGACGTCAAAGACGGCCACGAAGTACTCCTTCTGCGGGCTGTAGACCGAGACGAAGAACCACATATCCATTGAGGACACGTAGGTCTCAAACTGCTCGGGAATTCCGGTCAGTGCGACCCTTCCGTAGATCTCGAATATTTGCTGATCAGACTCATATATACCGGGTATGATCTCAGAGACTTTTTTACCGGCGACGTCCTTGAGGCCGGTCTGCTTCTCGAAAGCCTTGTTTACCGCAAGGTAGATGAAGTCGCGGGGTTTGCCCTGATCGTAAATCATCCTGCAGTAGGCGAAACCGTTCAGCATGTTTTCAAACAGGGAACGGTACAGTTCCTCGCTCTCTTTGAGGGCTGCCGTCGTCTTTTTGCGCTCGGTGATATCCCTGGCCTCGCCCAGTATACCGACCAGATTTTTGTTTTCATCCCGGACCACGCTGAACTTGTTCTCGGTCCATACGGTGCCTCCATCCTTGCAGGTATACTCAAGGTCCATGGTCAGGACGGGGTTGTAATCCGGATCGGCCTGCACTTTCGGTAGTTCTGTTAAGATCACCTCGGATACCAGTTTCATCGATTCAGGCGTGACGTGCTGCTCCCATCTCCTTGATCTCCTGTGTGGTGAAGCCGCGCAGCCTCTCAACAGAGGGGCTGTGGTAGATCACCTTCAGGTTCATGTCCATCAACCATACAGTGTCTATAGTGTGCTCAGACAGCAGGCGGTACTGCGCCTCGCTGGCCTTTAATGCATCCTCGGCCATCGTGCGTTCCGTGACGTCTATGTGCTGGATTACCGCATTGCTGACTTTGCCACCGG
>JAEAME010001492.1_pt1 | contig 15993 bp, 13 predicted proteins | sample 8958731 | NCBI WGS metagenome assembly JAEAME01 (sample SAMN16933194, study PRJNA681113) | bioreactor sludge metagenome | isolation source: anerobic bioreactor sludge (Control) | place: India:Bengaluru | collected 2018-10-24 | reverse complement strand
GAGTCGAGCGACGAAGGAGCATCGACTACAGCAGAACCGTTTACCATTCCTGTCGTCCATGCTCTCTGCGTTCGCTGGACGCCAGGGGCGACGAAGGAGCATCGACTCCAGCATCACCGCCTGAAAAACTGGGTGAGCCGATATAGCCGAACCACTGTAATGTTCCGCCGTTGTGCTCGTTCAAAAATCCAGCGGCAATCCGGTTTCGAGGTGGATGAATTTGCGGTGGGCGGCGAAGGCGATGGGGGGAAGTTTGTCCAGGGCAAAAAATTGGGCGTCATCCGCGTCATCTCCAGCCTGCAGTGAGCCTCCAGTCACGCGCATCCGGAAACCCAGGCTGAGCACGCGCTCGTAGATGGGGCTGTAGCCGTAATACCAGCTGATGAAGCGCTCCACCTCACCCTCCAGTCCGGTTTCCTCCTTCAGTTCCGCCACGGCGTTCTCTTCGGGCGTGAGATTTATCTCCATGTAGCCGCTGGGCAGGGCCCACTTTCCCGCTTGGGGCGCCAATTTACGCTTCACCAGCAGGATTTCGTCGCGCTCGTTCATCACCAGCACGGCCACAGCGGGGATGGGATTCTTGTAATGTACCCGGCCGCAAGCTTCGCAGACCAGGCGCTCCTTGCCTTCATGGTCTTTATGAGGTTCCAGCCGGCCTCCGCAGCCTTGGCAGAACTTCACTTCGGGAAAAATCGGAGATTCAAAATCCAACATGTTTCCAGAGTTTCACCTGGCCCGCCGATGTCAAATGATTTGACCTGAAGCAGTCTCATGCCAAGGGTCCCGAGGCGCTTATGCCTGTACCAAAGCGAGTTTCGAGCAGCTGGCCGAAGTTTTCCCAGTCGAGCTTTTCCGGGCTGAAGACCATGAAGGTGGGCGCCATCCATTTCGGGTAGTCCAGAACACTTGAGCTGAAGCGATCAATGCGGACGCGGGCCACCGACTTGTCCAGGTGAAAACCTGTCTCAGCCTTGCCAGGGTTCAGTATCTGCAGTTTCTGGCCACTGTTCTTGTCCTGAACGATCAGATGCCGGCAGGATTCCATAAGCCCGGTGCTTTGAACTCCGGCATCCAGGCTTTGCCAGCGGTCTTCGGAGATCGGAGCCAGCAGCCGGCAGTTCTCAATATCCTGGCCGGGAGAGAAGAACCCCATTAGCGGAAGGCGCTCAAAGCCGGCAAAACCAGTTCCGGCCACCACCTCGCAGGTGATGGCCAGCAGCGGCAGTCCGGGCAGGGTGAGATAATATTGGCGGAACCGCAACCCTTTGAGCGGCTTGTAGATGGCGATCTCTGTTTCATATGCCAGCCCCTGCCAGATGTTGCCGTGCTGATCACTCACCGTCGCGGTGCTCAACAAGTGTTTTTCCTTTTGCAGGTTAGCCAGCGAGATACCTTCCGGACGCGCATGCAAGCCGCCGGGGAAAGGATTGTAGTGGGATTTGGCCTCAAATCCCGGATAGGCTTGCGCCAGCCATTCCAAACCTTCAAACTCCAGCGAGAGCAGCACTGGCAGAGAAGCATCCTGAGCGGCACCCAGCTTCAATATGCCGTTTTGCGCACTCAGCCAGTTTCCCTGGCCGTGGACATCAACCTCCCCACGCGGCTGAAAGAGGGTTTGGCAACGGCGTAAGCGATAGAGCGGCAGAGCGGCATCCGAAGCAAGATGCAGAACCGGCGAATTCGGAAGATCCGCCACATTCCAGCTCAACTCACGCAGTCCGGATTGCGGCTCGAGCACCTTTTTTTCCGGTAACATCTCCCCGTTCAAGCTCAGACTGAATTCCCCGGCCAGGTCCCTGTCCTGACCCCAGATCAATTCAGCGCTGAAAGGACCGCTTACAAACGGGTTTTCGAGGTTGGCCACCAGCTCCAAGGAAGGATGGACAAGAGTGGAGGGAACATAGCTCCCCCTGGCGTAACTTCTTAGTTGCCAAGCATTTTGAAAGAGGTTGAGATACATCCGGATCGGCTCGCTCTGCGTGATACCCGACCTCTGCATGGCGCTGAGGTCAAAGTCCCAGGCCAGATACCAATCCAGGATCTTTGCCCTGATGTTGGGGTCCCAGACAAAGGATGTAGTTACGCCTTCCCGGCCTGCAAAGATGTAGTTTCCGGATATGCAGTCTTCCGCAAGGTCTTCCAAATCTGCCTCGGGCTGGTCAAATGTTAGAGTGCAAAGCCGTCCGTCGTGCTCGTAGGTGATGAAACCGTTGTACGGCATCACTCTGAGGCGGGCAGTGACATGGGCTCCGGACTCGGCCAGCCGCATGACCTGAAGAAAGTACTCCAGCAGGCCGGAGGGGTAAAGCCGGTAAACAATGGCGAATTCCGCGCCCGCGAAATCACGGCTGCGGTAGCGCAGCGTGATCTGATTGGCGCCGCCCAGGTCTTCGAAGCTGACGTCACAGGGATCAAGATGCTCAAACTCGTCGGAAAATGGCTGGCCCAGCATCGGGTCCAGGATATGGCAGTATTCTCCGAAAACCGAAGAGAAGCTGGCCCGGTTTTTGCCCTGTTTGGTCCCCACAGTCAGAGTGTACTGGCCGTTGATGAGGGCGTGGTACTGCTCCAGGGTCTTGTGATCGCGAGATTCAAAGGCCCTAAGCATGATCTCGCCGCGCTTTTCAAAGCTGACCGGCTGGCCGTTTGCCGGCCTGGCGGTAACTCGCAGCAAGGGGGTCCAGATGCAGCCCCGTGTACAACTGAAACGCAGGGGGATGCAGGACCGGGCTTGAGCGCCAAGGCTTGTTTGGTGACGGTTTTCGGCCAGTTTCACCGGTTCCTGCGGCAGAATTTCGAGGTCGAACTCGCAGGCGGAATCGTAATGATTCTGAACGTTGAGATAGAGATTTTGCTCGCGTCCCGGCATCACAAAGCTGCAGTCGCTGGTCAGGGAAAGAGACATCGGGAATTGGGTCTTCAGACCGGTTTTCAGTTCCAGACTCTGTTCCCCCAGTGTCAGCAGTGTGCGCACTCCCGGCAGCGATTGCCATTCGCCGCTGTCCGGCTCAGGTTGCTCAAGGCTGAACCGCGCTTCCCAACCGGCCTCTTCCAATACCTCCAATTGCTGGCTGGCGGAGTACTTCACATAGTTGTCGTCCCGCCCTTCGAGCCTTACGGAAAGGGGCTTGCCGGAACGGTTGTGGAGAAGATAACGCACCGGGTACTCAACACCGAAAACTGGCCTGGCCTGCCCCACCACGCATTCCACCGATATCCTGTCAGTGGAAAAAGACGCGATGCCGCGTCCGGTCTTCTCAAAGCTGATCGCCAGCTCGCGTCCGCCCTTTGACCAGAGGTAATCGTAAAACTCAAAACCGTTGGCTTCCCTGCCGTCGGGAGCGATGGCCAGATCGCGCTCCAGGTCGTCGTACCAGTGGAAATGATCAAAATAGGGCCGGAAAAACGGGTTGTTCAGGATCCCCGGCAGAAAGTTCATCAGATGGGTGGCCTGGGCTTCCATCCGTTCCCAAAAGAAGCCGCATTTTTTGTAAAGTGGCACGGCCTTGGTGTTGCCCGCCCAGGTGAACAGGTCGAGGCGCTGGTAACCCAGCTCTACTGAGCGCTCCACGCATTTCTGCATCAGGGCTTTGCCGACGCCCTGGCCATGCCAGGCCGGGTCCACCGAGATCAGCTCCACATAGGCCACGCCTTCTTCCAGGGAATATTTGGTGAGCTTGGCGTAGCCGATCACCTCCGCGCCGGACAGCGCCAGCCAGAGCTTGAGATAGACCGAATCTCGCTCTTCCTGCAGCACTTTGGTTTCGCTGCTGTTCCAAACCCTGCCGTTCCAGCCATCGCTGCTGCGGTTCCACATCGCCGCCACAGCCTTGGCGTAGGCGGGATCGTACTCGGTGTATTCAATCCGGGCCATTTCTCCTCCAATCAGATTGGACTATGCGTCTGCTCGTTGCGGCAAGGAGTTATGTCAAGCAAAAGATCTTTTTCTTGACAGGATTCTGATGCTATCCTAGATAGGAATCATTACTATCCGGGATGAGATATGATAGCCAAACAAGTACTTGAAGAACGCTTGGAACTCTTTCTAAGTAAGGCCAGAGAGGCCGGAATCCGGGTAACGCCCCAGCGCCTGGCCATCTACAGGGTGGTTGCCGCCAGCGAAGACCATCCCGGGGTGGAGGAGGTGCACAGAAAGCTTCGCCGTAACTTTCCAACCCTGTCTTTGGACACGTTGTACCGCACGCTCAGGCTGTTGGAGGAGCTGGGCTTGGTGAACGCTGTGGGGCCGCGTCGCGACACACTTAGATACGATGCCAATACCACGCGCCATCATCATTTCACCTGCCTGCGCTGCGGATTGATCCGCGATTTTGAAGATGCCCGTCTCAGCGCCCTGAAGATACCTGCTGAAACCCGCGTATTGGGCCAGCCGCAGGAACTGCGCGTTGAGGTGCTGGGCGTCTGCAACAACTGTTTGAACAAACAAAACAAGAACCATAAAACCAGATAAGGAGCAAATCCATGGACGACAAAAAGAAGAAAAAACTCACCCACGTCTCCGGCGCCCCGGTGCCGAACAACAACGACATCCTCACCGCCGGAAAGCGCGGACCGCTGCTGATGCAGGACGTCTGGCTGGTGGAAAAACTGGCCCATTTCGACCGCGAGGTGATCCCCGAACGGCGCATGCACGCCAAAGGCTCCGGAGCTTTCGGAACCTTCACCGTGACCCACGACATCAGCAAATATACGAAGGCAAAGGTCTTTTCCGAAATAGGGAAGAAGACCGAGTGTTTCGTGCGCTTTTCCACCGTGGCCGGAGAACGCGGCGCCGCTGACGCAGAGCGCGACATCCGCGGCTTCGCCATCAAGCTCTACACCGAAGAGGGAAACTGGGACATCGTGGGCAACAACACCCCGGTCTTCTTTTTCCGCGATCCCCTGCGCTTTCCCGGGCTCAACCACGCCGTGAAGCGCGATCCCAAGACCAACCTGCGCAGCGCCACCAACAACTGGGATTTCTGGAGCTCGCTGCCGGAGGCCATCCATCAGGTCACCATCACCATGAGCGCCCGCGGCATCCCTCTCTCCTACAGGCACATGAACGGCTACGGCTGCCACACCTTCGCCATGTATGACAAAGATGACCACCGCGTTTGGGTGAAATTCCACTTCAAGACCCAGCAGGGCATTAAAAACCTCACCGATGCCGAGGCTGAGGAATTGGTGGGAAAAGACCGCGAAAGCCATCAGCGCGATCTCTTTGAAGCGATTGCCAAAGGCGATTTTCCCCGCTGGACCATGTCCATTCAGGTGATGACGGAAGAAGAGGCCAAGGCCTTGCCTTACAATCCTTTCGATGTCACAAAAGTCTGGTCCAAAAAGCAGTGGCCCCTCATTGAGGTGGGTGTTCTGGAACTGAATAAAAACCCCGAAAACTATTTTCAGGATGTGGAACAGGCCGCCTTCACCCCGGCCAACATCATCCCCGGCATCGGCTATTCGCCAGACCGCATGCTGCAGGCCCGGCTCTTTTCCTACGGCGACGCCCAACGCTACCGTCTGGGCATCAACCACCACCAGATCCCGGTGAACAAAGCCCGCTGCGAAGTGAACGCCTTCCACCGCGACGGCGCCATGCGCTTGGACGGAAACTACGGAGCCACCAAGGGTTATGATCCCAATTCCTACGGCGAATGGCAGGACCAGCCAAACTTCTCCGAGCCGCCCTTCCCGCTTGAGGGAGACGCCGACCGCTATGATTTCCACGCGGATGACAACGATTATTACAGCCAGCCCCGGGCCCTCTTCCATCTGATGAGCCCCCAGCAGAAACAGCTGCTGTACGAAAACACCATGCGCAATCTGGGCGACGCCCCCAAAGAGATCAAGATCCGCCATATCATCAACTGCTGGAAGGTTGATCCAGCCTACGGCGAAGGGGTGGCCAAAGCCTGTGGCATCCCCACGGAGGAAATCCCGGTTCACTAACCAGATAAAAAACTCAAGCCCATCGGATCCGGTTCTCCCGGATCCGGTATTTTATTATTTATTGGGGAACGAAAATTGCTTGTTTAATGGCTACTGCTTGAGAAACAAGCAAAAGGAGTGAGCCATGAACAAGAGCTTGATATTTCTTTTTTTGGTCCTCACCGTGGCCTTGGGCGCCTTCCAGATTTTTCCCTTCGCCCTGGAGATCGAAGGCATCCATCACGCCAATCTTGATCAGGTCCCCCTGGTGCTGGGCAACACCGTGGGTGACCAATGCTACCTTCAGCTGGACACTGGATCAGGCTGGGTGCAGTATGATTCCTATATGAAGAGTTTGCCCATCACCGGATCATGTTTGCAAAACGCAAACACCCTCATGCTGGCGATGGGTGCCGGCTACTGGAGCGACGGAGTTTACAACTTTGACCTGAACAACCATAGCTGGCAGTTGAACGAATGGTTTTACCGCCCCAATTTCCTGCTCAAATATCCCGGCAACAATCATTTCTACGTGGGCGACGACACCGGCCTGCTGCACTCCGCAGATGGCATCAGCTGGGATTGGATCTATTCCGTCGGCAAAGAGGAATGCAACAGCCTGGCCTGGCACGGCGAACATCTGGTCACCAATATCGGCAACAACGTTTGGTATTCCTCGAACGCAGGCCAGAACTGGCAAATGAGCCCCATGACGCTGCTTAGGGAATTCCGCTTCACGGACCAGGGCGTCCTCTACGGGCTGATCAATGCCGGTTCGGATTCTGATGGATTGTGGCGTTCCCAGGATTTCGGCGCCACCTGGAACGTGGTCTTCTACACCACCGGACTCTGCCAGATTGGTCCAGACTTTGATGGTTACCTACCCCTGGGCTGGGATCAGCCGAACGAAAACAGCCTCTTTCTGGAATTGAAGGCTCCCGACGACAGCCTCATTCCCCTGTCCCATCCCGTGCTTCATTATCCCGTCTGGGACCTGGAGGTCTTTCCCCTGGTGAACACGCCCTCCTTCTACGTCCTCAATTTGGCCGGGATCTATTTCCTGACCGGGTTTTCGCCCGTAGAGGCGAATGACCTGGTCGTTCCCCCAGTCGCGGATTGGAATGCCACCCTCTTCCCCAACCCGGCCAAAAGCTGGACAGAGCTTTGTTTCAGCTCCGGCATCCCCCGCGGTGCCAAAATCAGCCTCTACGACCTCAAAGGCCGCAAAATCGCCAACCTGGAACCCGTACAATCAAACCCGGCCAGCCTTAGCTTCGATCTCCCCAGCTTGCCAGGCGGGATCTATTTACTGCGCCTAACAGCCGAAGGACGCTGCCAAACCCTGAGGCTGGCAATTTGCAAATGAAACCAAAATAGTTGCCGCCCTGGATAAAGCGGAAGGAGCTGTAGGGGTCAATTGTGGCCAGAATAAGTGTGAGGAGGCCTTCAAATTTTGGGGCAACAGAACCGGCCTCTGTAAAATCCGATGGCTTCTGTGTCTCCCCTTTCCCAGTCTCTGGGCTGAGCTACTCCCTTATTCCATTAGTGTGGATCAGCGGCCCAGCAAGTTCTTGTAGATGGCATGATTCGCCGCGTCGAAGCAGTAAAAACTCAGCTCCATGGCCGGATGCTGTTCCAGAAAATCCCTCACGGTCCGGATGGCGATTTGGGCTGCCAGGTCCTTGGGAAAGCCGTAAACGCCGGTGGAGATATTGGGAAAGGCGAGCGAGCGCAAGCCTTGACGCCAGGCCAACTGCAGCGATTCCCGGTAGCAGGAGGCCAGAAGTTCCTCTTCGCCGTGTTTTCCGCCTTCCCAAACCGGTCCCACGGTGTGGATCACATGTCTGGCGGGAAGGCGATAAGCATTTGTGAGCCTGGCCTGGCCGGTTGGACAGCCTCCCAGAGTCCGGCATTCGGCCAGCAGTTCCGGTCCGGCGGCCCTGTGAATGGCGCCGTCAACCCCTCCCCCGCCCAGCAGGGAATTGTTGGCGGCATTCACGATGGCGTCACCGGCGAAGTTCACAATGTTGCCTCGCGTCAGCTTGATCTGGTATTGTGAGATCACCCCGGCGAAGAGTTCCGGCTTTTTCAAGCGGGCGATCCACTCAGCGGGGATCGCCTCAAATCCGTAAAGCAGGGCGGCCAGGCCGCCGGTGATGGCGCCGGTGGTGTCCGCGTCCTCACCCAGGTTCACCGCCTTCAAAACCGCTTCGGCAAAGGAATCTGTGTTCAGCAGGCACCAGACGCTGGCTTCCAGGCTGGCCACCACATATCCTCCGGAATCGATCTCCTCTTCGGCCAGTTTGTCCAAGCCTGGTCCCAGCAGCCGGCTCAGGGCCTGAAATTCGGCAGCGGGGCGATCCAGAAGTTTGACCAGCTCCGAGGTGTCGGACCGCGCCTGTTCATAAGCCTCGAAGGGACCCGATCCGCCGCTGATGCCTTCCGCCATTCTCAGATAGAGAAAGCAACACAGGGCGGACCTGATATGCGGATGGGTGATGGCGCCGGCTTTGCGGACCAGATCGAACTGCTCCCGCGGGTCCTTGCCCCCGGCATGCACCAACAGAGGAAGGATGCGCATCAGGCTGCCGTTTCCGTTGCTGTGTTCGTCGGAATCGTCGGCCAGGTTTTCCAGCTTGGCAAAATCCGCCGAACGCAGGATGCTTCTCACTTTGGCCAGGCTCCGGGTGGTCTGGATCCCCTCGTCAAATGCGACATCCCGGGCCGACATATAACCTTCATCCAGCCAGGCGATAAACCTCTGGGCCTGGTCTTTCAGATCGAAACCCTCTGCCAGGCTCTCCGCCAGGCACAGCGTCAGCGAGGTGTCGTCGGACCACAAGCCGGTGAGTTCTTCGCCCCAAGTCCTGGTGCGCCCATCTGCGCTTCGGAACTCGCCCATTCCCACAACGGGCCGCGCCTCGCGCGCGGAACGCGGTTCGAACTGGACCGGAAAGCCCAGCGCGTCGCCCACCGCCACCCCGGTCAGGATGGCCCGGATCAGTTCTGTTATGTTCGTAAACTTCATGTGTATCTCCTTCTCCCTGTGAGCGCTACACCTCCGAAAACCCTGTCCCTTGCTTCGTGAACATGCATGTAGGTTGCAGACAAAAGTCCCTCAAAGGGTTTTGTATCTCAGCCAAAGCTTGTCGTTCGGGAGGCTCCTCACTTCCAAAAGCCGGAGCTGATTGGGCAAAAGCGTGGGCCAGACCGGCTCCGGGGACGCGAACAGCGTGGGGATGGAGTAGCCGCCGATCACGACCGGGCTTAGCAGGATGTTGATCTCATCCAGCAGCGAAGCCCTGATCAGAGCACCGCTCAGCCGTCCGCCGGAGCTGGTGGCGATCGTTTTCACGCCCAACTTTGTTTGCACTTTGGCAAACATTTTGGGCAGGTCGACCCGGTCCCTCCCCTCGATCAGGTAAGGAATGCCGCGCTGGCGCAGAAAGGCCAGATACTCTGGCGGCGCGGTCTCTGAGGTCAGGTGGACCATGTAGGTTTCCGGATCGTCGCCATCGGCCGTATAGCCGTTTCTAAACCGGCCCCGGCCGTCCACCACCGCAGTCCAGGTTTTGCGGCCGGGGCGATGGATAATGGCATCGGGCAAATAATCCTGATAGAGCCCGTCCGGCTTTCCCTCATACTGGGGCAGATCCGCCAATGGTTCATTTTCCGCCACCAGCATGTTGCTTCCCTCCAGAAACATATCGGGTTCGTGAAGGGCGAACACCGCCTGGGTGAAGCGTTCCCATTCTTCCCTGGTGAACAGCATTTCGTAAAGCTCCGGCTGCTTGAAAGCATCAAACATGGTTGTGTGGGGGCCCAGGGTGATCCTGCCGTCCACCGAAGCGCCCACATAGAGCACAACTTTCGGTCTGTCCATTAGATCCTCTTTAAATGTATTCCCAAATTCTCTTTTCCTTGCCCGGCCCGGGTTGTCAAGCGCTTCTGATCCCAGGCTGATAAGCTTATGATTCAGTTGAGGTTCGTGACCCGGATCTTCAGCAACAAAGGTTGGCGCAGTTGCCGCTTCAGCCGCGGCGGATCATCACGATATAGCCCTCGAGGTCGGTGAATCCGCAGGAGGAATAGAGATGACGCGCGGCGGGGTTGTCGGCGTGGACTTCCAGTTTGGCCTGCCAGCCATTGTCGCGGGCGATGGTGAGCGCCTCTTCCAGCAGGGTGCGGCCGATGCCCTGGTTCTGAAACTCAGGCAGGACGGCCATGTGGTGGATGTAGAGGCGGCGAAAATCGTGGCTGAGCCAGGCGGTTCCGGCCAGAGCCTCATCCAGCCAGGCCAGCAGCATGATCCCGCCGTGGTCGAGGTTGTGCTGCACCGCTTCGAAGCTGTCAGCCCGGGCGGGATTGCTGATTCCGGTTTCGCGCCAGATGGCGGTGATGGCCGCGAACAGCTCCGGGTCAAGCTTTTGGCAGTGGATTATCCTGGGCTTCATTGCATGGCGGGATCGCCTTGCACGGCACGGAAGAGCCCGGCATGGCGAATGAAGCGTTGCACGGTGTCGTAGATCACCACAAAATAGCTGTTGGGATGGCGGTCGATCTTCAGCAGGTAGGTATCATCCTCCCAGGGATGGAAGCTGAAGGACAGGGTGGAATTGTCCGTAAGCATCACCTCCACTTCGCATTCGGGTTCCGGAACCGAGCCCTCCGGTGGCAGGGTGTTTCCGCTGAGCATGGTGTTTGAACGCAGGCTGGACATGGCATTCAACAGCCTGCCCATCACTTCGTTGCCGGGAGGGACCTCAAAATCCTCCAGCCTGTCCTTGTAATGCCAGATATTGCCGTCCCGAGTGAGTTCGTAGCTGTTTTTCGTGTGCCTCACCCTGATGGAGAGCATCTGGTCCGGGAAAATGCCGAACAGGTAAGGAGAGCGCCAGGATTCCAGCTTGGGACCGTAAAACGAGTTCACCTTGCGCTTGATCTGATAGACCTCGCTATCTCCGGCGAAGCGGAAATAGTCGAAGAAATTGCCCGGATCGCCGAACCAGGCCTCGCGCAGCAGCTTGTTTCGGGCATCGAAAGCCTTTATCCGCAGTGCCTTATCCTTGGTGAGATGATACTGTTCCAAGGCTTTTGGACCAGAGGCGATGGACTCGGTGGAATACCGCTCCTGGATCACCTCCCGCAGAAATAGCTGGAAATGGCCTTCATCCACAGCCCAGTCCACGGGTTGAATGATCCGCCAACCCCCGTCCTGTTTCTCAAAGCTGATGCTGGCGTCCGGGCTGGCGATCTCGATGCGATGGACCGCCGTGCTGTCGGCCGTGAAGATGGGCCTGGTTTTTTCCTCTTTGGAACTGGTCAGCAGCAGCCAGACCGCCACCGCCAGCAGCAGCAGAAAGACGATCAGCAGAACCAGTTTGCTCTTTTTCACGGCCTCTTTCGCCTCAATGCCTGAGCGCGCGGATGAGGCCCACAAAAGCCAACAGCAGAAGGGGCAGCAGGATGGCCGCGAGCTTGAAAACAAAGCTGAGGTTCGCGGCTGTTTGTTCCGGTTGGGCCGGCTGCAGCTTGTGTTTATACATGTACACCCCCGGGCCAAGCTGGTTCACGGATTGGCGGTAAGACCTCACCACAGACATCTCATCCCTGCCCAACAGATGGTCGACGGCGTTTAGGACAATGAAAGCGCCAGCGTCAAATTGCATGGAAAACTCGCTGTCACCGAAGATGATGATGCGTGATTTCTGGGACGAGGCGATATATTCCTCTCCGTCCAGGGGACCGGAAAAATAGCTGGTGAAAGGCCCGGAAACCTCCGCGGCAACTGTTTTGGCCGGCAGGTTCAGATAGCTTGGATCGGCTCCGCGACGGAAAGCGGTATCCAGATCGAACACAGGGCCCAGAAGTTCGTTGGACTGGTCGGAGGTTTTCAAAACAGGCTTGAAAGTCAGCTTAGACCCCGGCATGGGCAGTATTTCGGAGGCAAAACTCATGGAGATGCCCTCAAATCCGGTAGTGTATACAAAGTCAGGATTGGGCAGCAGTTTGGGATAGAAGGTATAAGGTTGGACATCTCCCACCCCCGGTCCTTGTCCCAGCGCGGATTCCATGTCGAGCACTATGTTTTGCTTGATCTTGATGCCGTGATGTTCCAACAACCTGAATAAATCGCCATCCAGAGGAGTTGATCCAATTCCCTGGGGACTCTTGAACACAAAAGCGGCATCCTGGGTGATGACCAGGTCCCCTCCCCGCATCAGATGCTGGTCCAGATGATACAGCTGAGTTTGGGACAGGCTGTCAGCCACGCCCAGGCACAGCATCACAGGCGTGAAACTGGGCTTGGTCTTCAGGTCGGTTTTACGCAGCCGGTAGTTTTGTTTCAGCTCGTCAAAGGTAGTGGCCAGCCGGTCCGCGTATTCGCTGTATTGGTACCAGAGGCTCAGGGAATCGGCAAAAACGGTCAATTCAGGCAGGGTTTCGCTTTGCAGCCGGTTCAGGTTCTTCAGCAACAAATATTCCAGCATGGGACCCATGTCAGGATGGATAACTGACGAGCTGGCTTCTCCCCCGCCCTCCATGCTGAAACCCGATACGATATCCCTGCTCACCATTTCATCCGCTTCATAGATGTTGGCAATGAACGGAGGAATGTTGTATTGCCTGGCCTGGTCGATCAGCTCGTCGGTGTTTTTGGCCCGCGCGTATTCGAATTTGAGTTTGCCGCGGGAATTGCGTTGAAATTCCTCCAGCAGATCCTTCAGGTCGCGGTGGATGCCGCTGAATTGTGGAGGCAGGTCGTCGGAGGCGAAGACCTTCACCACCACCTTGTCCTTGAGGTCGCGCAGGGCGGTTTTGGTGGCCTTGCTGAGGGTGTAGCGTTTGTTGTCGCTCAGGTCCAGGCGCAGATAGAGGAAGCTGGCCAGGATCAGCACCAGCGCGGCGATGAGGATCTTTACGGCGTAGGTTCCGAAGATTTGGCTGCGGGTGTTCATCTACTTCTCCTGCCTCAGGTTGGCGCTTTGCAGGCGCAGTTGGGCCAAGAGCACGAATATGTATGTGAGGGCGGCGAACCAGAAGAGGTCGCGGGTGTCGATCACGCCTTTCAGAAAGCTGTCCAGATGGTAGTCGAAGCCAAGGTATTCGATGGCGGCAAAGAGCCTCAGCGGGATCAGCTCGCCCAGGCGTCCCAGCAGATAGAAAAAGCCGGAGATGGCCAGGGCCAGGATGAAGGACAGCAGTTGATTGGAACTGAGGCTGCTGGCAAAAATGCCGATGGCGATGAACAGCCCGCCAGCCAGCAGCAAGCCCAGATAGCCGGTGGCGATGGCGCCATAGTCCACGCCGATCCCGAAAATGCCGATCAGAACGGGGAAAACAAGGCTGAAAACCAGCACGGTGGCCAGTTGAAGCCAGGCGGCCAGCCATTTTCCCCAAACGATGTGCCCCAGCTTCAAAGGCAGGGTGGAGATCAGCTCCAAAGTGCCCTGGGCGCGCTCCTTGGCGATGCTGCCCATGGTGATGGCCGGGATGAAAAAGAGGAAGAAGGAGTGCATCCGGCCAAAGGTGTCGCGCATGTCCGCCACGCCCAGTTTGAAGGCTGTGAGGGCAAACCAGATGCCGGCGGCGAGCAGGAAGACGCCGAAGATGATGTAGGTTCCCAAGGAGCGCAGCGCCAGCGAATACTCCTTTTTGGCGATGGTGAGGGCGGGATTCATGGTTGCTCCTTGTTGTTGCCGCCGTTATCGGGCGGCGGCAGTTCCGGATCGGGGGCTGTGAGGTCGCTATCCACGGGATGCAGGTTTTCCATAAGTTTCTGGATCTCGCCGCAGGGCTGCTGGAGTTCCTCCGCGGGGAGCTCTTCTTCCTGGGAAGTGAGTTCGTGGAAGATGCTTTCCAGGCTCTGCTTTTCCTGGTAGATGCTCAGGACCTGCCAGCCCTTGGAGCCCACGTAGGCCAGAAGGTCTTTGCGGATATCGGTCTCCGCCGGGGAAAGGATGTGCAGCAGGCAAACAGGGCCGTTCTGGACCTGCTTTTCCAGGCTGCTCTCCGGATACTGTTCCAGCCAGGGCGTGAAGTCCGCTTCCTCAGCCTCGATCTCCAGGATCACCCTCTGGAAGCCGGAGATCCTGGCGCCGAGGTTGTCCATCTGCTCATCCACGATCACGCGGCCCGCGTTGATGATGACCACGCGCGAACAGAGGGCCTGCACCTCCTGCATGATGTGGCTGGAAAGCAGCACAGTCTTGGCCTGGCCCAGTTCGCGGATCAGTTCCCGGATCTCCAGGATCTGGTTGGGGTCCAGCCCGCCGGTGGGCTCGTCCAGGATCAGCACTTCCGGATCGTGAAGGATGGCCTGGGCCAGTCCCACCCTTTGGCGAAAGCCCTTCGAAAGAGTCGAGATCTTCTGTCTGAACACCTCGTCCAAACCGCAGGCCTCACGCACAAACTCCAGGCGGGAAGAGAGTTCTGGCTCCTTCATCCGGCGCAGGTCGCCGATATAGTGCAGAAACTCGCCCACCCCCATTTCCGGGTAGAGGGGGTTGTGTTCCGGCAGATAGCCGATGCGGGCGCTGGCGGCCAGGGGATCGGCAAAAACGCTGGCGCCGTCAAGTTCGATCTCACCCCCGTCCGGCTGCAGATAACCCACCATCATGCGCATCGTGGTGGTCTTGCCGGCCCCGTTGGGACCCAAAAAACCCACTATCTCGCCGCCGGTGACGGCAAAGCTCACATCGTCCACAGCCTTGATCCGGTCAAAGCTGCGGGAAAGGTTTCTGATCTCCAGCATGGATGTTTTTACCTCATCATCATTTGCATGGAATTTTGCTGCCCCAGCGGCTCGTTGAGCGAGATCACGTCCCCTTCCTTGAGGCCGGAGATCACCTCCACGCTCTGGAGGTCGTTGGCGCCCAGGGTCACCGGGGTCGGCAGCGGCTGTTGCGGCGGGGCCTTCTTTTTGTCCTGGCCGGCTTGCTTGTCTTCCGGCGGCAGCAGATACACGATATCCTGGTTCTTGTCGTCGGTGAACACGGCGCGGATGGGGATCACCAAAACGTCCGGGCGCGATTCGCCGATGATGTTCACGGCCGCCGTCATCCCGGGCCGGGCAGTTTCGCCGGTGGCGTTGATGCTGATCTCCACCGGGAAGACCTTGGCGTTGTTTTCCGTGATCGCGGAGGGGGCGATCTTCACGATGGAGCCGGCATAATTCTCGTAGGGAAGGGCGTCAAGCTTGATTTTGGCCTCCTGTCCCAGATGAAATTTGGCGATGTCCACCTCGTTGATCTTGCTTCTCACCACCATCCGCGAAAGGTCCGCGATCTTCATCAGCACGGTCCCCTCGCCAAAACTGGTGAGGCTGGACTGAACCATCTCGCCTTCCTCCACGGTGCGCTCGATCACGGTGCCGGTGGCGCTGGCGTAAACGTGGATCACCTTGCCGGGCACGTCCATGTCCTTGATCATCTCATACTGGTTCAGGGCCTGGGTGTATTCGATCTGGGCCGCTGTGAACTCATCCTCCGCGGCCTTGTATTGCTCTTCGGAAATGAATTCCTTGTCCAGCAACACCTTTTGCTCCGCCAGCTTCTCGCGCGCGTTCCGCAAACGCAGTTCCGCACGGCTGAGCTGGGCTTTGGTGCTGAAGAGGGTGTTGGCCTGATTGTAGTCCGGTTCGATATCGGCGATGATGTCTCCGTCCCTCACCAGATCGCTCTCGTCGGCGTAAAATTTCACGATCTTGCCCGAAACCTTGGATTTGATGGAGACCACGGTTTCCGGCTGCACTTCGCCGGTGATCTCCACCTGGGAGACGATCTCACCCCGGGCCACCGTGTGGGTTTGGGCCGCGCCCAGGGCCGCGACCTTGTTCAGGGCCGCCTTGCCGCATTGCCGCAAGCCTAAGAACAGCAGCAGCAAAACTGCCGCGACTATGATGATGATCTTCCATTTTTTGCGCATCTTGGTTTTTCCGTCAATCGATTTAGACATATCCGGACATTGGATTTCGCGGCTGGCTATATGTCAATAAAAAGCTTCCGAACCCCGCGGCGCCCCCGTTATCAATACGGGATAAATACGGGATCAATACGGATT
>JAEAME010001498.1_pt1 | contig 16028 bp, 13 predicted proteins | sample 8958731 | NCBI WGS metagenome assembly JAEAME01 (sample SAMN16933194, study PRJNA681113) | bioreactor sludge metagenome | isolation source: anerobic bioreactor sludge (Control) | place: India:Bengaluru | collected 2018-10-24 | reverse complement strand
TGCTTTATTGATTGACGCTATTGTAATCCGAAAACCACTTCGTTATGAGTATAGCAAGAATAAATGAATAAACGAATCGAATTGCTGGGCTATCCAGTTGATAGTGTGACGACTTCTGAGGTTATTCAAAAAATTCGTCAGGCGATCGAATCGCATCATAAGACTCATATCATCGCCATCAATGCCAACAAGCTTTATCAAGGAAGGAAGGATCTGCTGCTGGCGAATATTCTGAAAAAAGCAGAGATCGTCATCCCGGAATATGCCTTTGTATGGGCATCGAAAGTGATTGGAACGCCTCTTGTCGAACACATCGGGGGAATCATGCTGATGCGCAGTCTGCTCGATGCCTCGTTTGTGAATAATTTTTCCTTTTATTTTCTTGGGTCAAAGCAGGAAATTATTGAGAGGATGGTTGCCAATATTCAAAAAACCTATAATCATGTAAAAATCGCTGGCTGGCATCACGGCTATTTTAAAGACGAAAATGATATGGTCACCCAGATTAATGCCAGCGCTGCCAATATTTTATTGGTCGCCCTGGGTGTGCCCAAGCAGGAGTATTTTATTCATCAGAACAGAAATAAATTAAGCGTGCCGATTATGATGGGCGTTGGCGGCAGTTTTGATGTTTTTGCTGGCCTGCACAAAGAAACGCCATCGTTTTTGCGACATGGCTTTGAGTGGATCTATCGGTTATTGCAGGATCCCCGGAATTTGTGGAAACGTTATCTCACCACGAATCCTTATTTTGTGTTTCAGGTGTTAAAGCACAAATATAATCATCACAGTCTGATTAAACATCAGAATTCGGATATTCAGTTGCAGAAAAAAAATTTATATTCCACTCCAATGAATGAAGGCTAGCGATTCACACTGATTCCATCGCTCTGAGTGATGGAATCAGCCTAAGATCAGGTAGATTTTGAATAAAGATGGACAAATATAAAGCGACTATTGATAAGTGAGAAGCAAAAAGCCGAGATAATTTTTTTTAATTGACATGAGGATACTGAAAATTAAAAATATAAAAACCTGCACCTTTTTGCTTTTCGTTCAATCACTGTTCCTTGGTTCTGTTTTGCACACCCAAACCGTTGCTACTCTCCCCACCTATCACTGGGCTTATGACTATCTGCATCAGCTTCGGGTGAGAGGCTATCTGACAGAATTAAACGCGCTCCAGCAGCCATATCTAGAAAGGGATGTGTTACAAAGCCTTATTCGATTGCTGGATCAGATCGGACAGGGAAAAATCAGTGCCACGAAACAAGATCAATGGCGACTTGATTTTTTATTGAAAGCATTGCAAAACCCTAAACGATCAACTGGCTTGATTTTCGAACCGGGCATCTGGGCTGATCAGTCAATCCACAGTGTTGATGAAGAAACCAAATTCTATACGCAGTTGCGCAGCCAGGTCGGCGTGGGGCTTGGCGCGAGCCTGTATTTTTATAACGGAATTCGGCTGGATCAGGAGTTACTGGATGATCCAACCTATACGAGAAAAGAATGGCGGGGATTCGCCGGCTTTACTGAACAGTCTTATGTTCGATTTACCCATATTCCAGGGCAGGCGAATGACGATTTACCCGTATTCCAGGGCAGGCGAATAACGAATTTAGATCACGCCAAAGGCGGATGCGACGGGGCGCATTTTAGTGTGACGATTGGCCGGGATTTTTTAAATTGGGGCGCTGGAAAGACTGGCAGGCTGCTATTTTCGGATTATGCTCAGCCGCTGGATCAGATCGCAATTGATCTGAAATATAAGGGACTGCAATTTACAATCCTGGCCGCGCAGCTTGAGAAATGGGGACTGTCTGATTCGTTAGCGAAAAAATATGGGACGCGGAGAGCCAATCGTTATCTCTCAGCCCATCGGCTGACGATCAACTTTAAAAGACAGTTGTATCTGGGATTGACTGAGGCGCTGCTTTATGGCGGTCCGGATGCTGACTGGCAACTGAAATATCACAACCCGCTGCTCTATTATCATGGCGAGCTATTGAACGGCGGTGGCTCTGATGGCAATGGATTGCTCTATCTGGATCTCGACTGGTATCCCTGGCGTAATTGGGAGTTTTATGGTGAGATATTGGTTGATGATTTCCAACTCGAAAAAACAGGTCCCGGCGATCTGGAGCCGAATGAAGTTGGCACGATTATTGGATTACGACATGGCGATATGCTGGGACTAAAAGGAAGTCTGGTGGGATTGGAATACGTGCGAATCGCTAACCGAACTTACAATTCACCTTTTGAATGGGAAAAGTTTAGTTATTTCAACCGACCGATAGGGTATCTTCTGGGAAATAATCTCGACCGCTGGAATTGTATAGTAAACTATTGGGTCATGAAGGGCTTGCAGGTTGGCTTCTCATTCGACTACATTCGCCAGGGCAAAGGCTCGATTCTGGATGCGTGGGATGCACCGTGGATGAACCGTACGCTGGCTGAAGGGTACCATGAGCCGTTTCCGTATGGCGTGGTGGAAAAATCAGCCGTATTGACACTAAATCTGAAATATCATTTCAGAGCCAACGCGCTGATCGAGAGTCAGATGAGTTACAGAAGCCTGGAAAACGCCGGTCATCAGTCGGGTGATACTGAAAATGGCTGGAAGTTTTTTTTCAGGCTTCACTGGGATATTGGTGGAATCTGGAGTTATTGAGATGAAGCAGGCTACTTTGGAAGAGTTAGTTTGTACCACGGAATTGGGCGTTGAGCGTGGCACGAAGCATTAGCAGGCTCTGTATTGTATTTGTAAATCCCTCGTCCAAAAGAGTTCCTTCTTTTAGAGTAACCCACTCAATCAGTAAGTGAAGCAAAATTGCTCATCAGGAGATAGTTTTCTGTTCGTGATCAGATTACCCCTGAATTTTTAAAATGTAAAATTAAATCATTAGTAATTTAAATTTTGACTTTGCGCTGAATTGACACAGTCAATTCACTCCATATCTTTAAAATTATCGAAAGTTACTTTAGCTCGATTTACATTTAGATTTCAAGGTTATAATAAAACAAATTATTAAAACAAGCTAAAAATTTCAATCAAACATCAATCACAAGGGAAGTTATGACGATGAATTGTTTAGTCACTGGCGGCGCTGGGTTTATCGGCTCTCATACAGTGGATGCGCTGTTAGCCCGGGGTTACAATGTCAGGATACTGGATAATCTCTCCAAGCCGGTTCATCTCAAGGGCAGGCCGGATTATTTGCCAGATAAGGTTGAGTTTATACTGGGCGATGTTCGCAACAAAGAGGACTGGCTTGAGGCGCTGGAAGGAGTCGATGTGGTTTATCATTTTGCCGCTTACCAGGATTACCTTCCTGACTTCAGCAAATTTTTTAATGTGAATAGCACGGGTACGGCTCTGTTATATGAATTGATCGTTGAACAAAAACTGCCAATTAAAAAGGTCGTTGTGGCGTCTTCTCAGGCAGTTTATGGCGAGGGAAAGTACAGATGTCCCCGCTGCAATCGAATTAAATTTCCTGACATTCGGGAATTGGAGGATCTCGCCAAAGGGGAATGGAATCACCGCTGCCATGACTGTTCCTCGGTCCTGCAAGCCATGTGGACCAATGAGCAACGAGTGAATCCACAGAATCAATATGCGCTGTCCAAATATTCTCAGGAGCAGGTGAGCATCAACCTGGGAAAACGATACCAGATTCCCACGGTGTGTCTGAGATATTCCATCGTGCAGGGACCGCGACAATCGATTTACAATGCCTATTCTGGCGCCTGCCGCATCTTTTGTTTAAGCTTATTTTTTGACCGGCAACCGCCGCTTTACGAGGATGGAATGCAGGTGCGGGATTTTGTCAATATCTTTGATGTGGTTCAGGCAAATTTAACCGTGCTCGATTCGCCGCAGGCTGATTATCAAATATTTAATGTTGGCGGTGGCAGAACCTACACGGTGTTAGAATTTGCGCAACTGGTAGCCAAGGTTTTTAACAAAAATATCAAGCCCAAAATAACGGAGCATTACCGCTTTGGCGATACCCGCCATATTTTTTCAGATATTTCCAGGCTTAAGTCACTCGGCTGGAAAGCCACGCATACGGTGGAAGATAGCATTCGCGCTTATGCGCAGTGGCTCGAAGGACTGAAAGGAATTGATAATATATTGGATCAAACCGAGCAACAGATGAAGAGCCTGAACGTGGTTCGCTCATCCGACAAAACCGGTCCCCCAAAACAGAGGTTGGCTGCGGTCGCTTAGAATCGGGGTAATTTGGTAATTGAATAACAGGGTAATCGGGGTAATAGGGTAATTCGGCAATTGGGCAAACGGAGAGTCAAAAGATTCTAAATTTTTAAATCGTAATTGTAAATCAAAAGATGAAAGCATTCTTGTTAGCTGCCGGAATTGGATCACGGCTGCGTCCGATCACTGATCTAATTCCGAAATGTCTCGTTCCGATAAACGGTCACCCGCTGCTGTATTACTGGCTGAAATTATTCGAGGCACATGGGATCGATGAAGTGCTCATCAATCTCCATCATTTGCCAGAGCCGGTTTTTGAATTTTTAGAAGACTATGAGTTCGATATAAAAGTACATACTGTTTTTGAGCAGGAATTGTTGGGCAGCGCCGGGACTGTTCGGAATAATTTTGATTTTGTCTGCAAAGAAAGGGATTTTTTAATCTGCTATGCAGATAATCTGACCAATATCAACCTGTCCCGCATGATCGATTTTCATAAAGCGAAAAATCCAATTTTAACCGTGGGCTTATTTCATGCAAATAATCCCAGCAAAAGCGGCATCGCGGAAATGGGTGATGATTTCACGGTGGTTCGCTTCATCGAAAAGCCAGAGCAGCCGAAAAGCAATCTGGCCGGCGCAGGAATTTATATTGCCAATCATGAAATCTGGCACTATTTGCCAGACCGCTATCCATCGGATTTTGGATACGATGTCCTGCCACAATTGGCTGGAAAAATGAAGGGCTATTTTATCAAAGAGTATTTTATCGATATTGGCACAATGGAGAATTATGAGCGCGCGAGAAGTGAATTTCCGAATTTATTTGATAACGATCTAGAGATTCGCGTCATTCACCGTCCTTCAGCGAATCAGCCGTCAGAACGAAAACGACCTCTGTTTCGCTTCCGCAATAGATAGATTCGAACCAATTTTCAAAACCCAGCATAGGCTTTCCTAATTAATATAGCAATAGCGATGTCATTGCGAGCGGAGCGAGGTCGAAGATGCTCTTTAGAGTGCAATCCCTAAGTTATTTTAAATATAAAGGATTGCTTCATCACTTCGTTCTTCGCAATGACATAATCGAGTGAACATTATTTTGGAAACGCTGTACTAGAGATGTTTATCTGAGTTTTATATTGATTTCTTTATGATAGAAGTATCGCATGAGATTTGAAGTAGCAAGGGAAATTTTATGATTATTTCACAGACGCCATTGCGGATCAGTTTAGCTGGCGGCGGCACGGATCTGGCTTCATTTTATAGACATGAGGAGGGATGCGTAATCAGCTCGGCGATAGATAAATATATTTTTGTGATTATCAAAGAGCGATTTGATGATAAGATTTATATCAATTATTCAAAAAAGGAGATTGTGGATCGCGTCGATGAAATCGAGCATGATCTGGTTCGTGAAGCGATGCGGAAGACGAAGGTGACAAAAGGAGTCGAGATCACAACGTTGGCTGATATTCCATCGTCTGGCTCCGGACTGGGTTCCTCCAGCAGCGTCACTGTGGGGCTGCTCAACGCTTTATATGCTTATCAAGGGGAGTTAGTTACGGCAGAGCGATTGGCGCGCGAAGCCTGTGAAATCGAAATCAATATCCTGGGAAAGCCGATTGGCAAGCAGGATCAATATATAGCGGCTTATGGTGGAATTCGTTTTATTCGATTCCGGCCAGATGAGGAGGTGACGATTGAAAAAGTAAATCTCGAAAATAGCCTTAGACGGAGATTTGGCGCCAACCTGCTGCTATTCTTTACTGGAAAGACTCGAAGCTCTGATAACATCCTCAGTGAGCAAAAAGCCAATACAGCAAATATGCTGGAAATTTTGAGAAACTTGAAGCAGCATGCCCTTGAAATTAGAGAAGCAATAAACGCCAGGCAGTTTGATAAAGTTGGCAAGATTCTTGCTGATAGCTGGAATTATAAGAAACAGCTTGCCAGCCAGATTTCCAATGGGGACATTGATGAAATGTACGCACAAGCTATAAAGGCTGGCGCCCTTGGGGGAAAAATATCAGGCGCTGGTGGCGGCGGATTTTTACTGTTATATTGTCCGCGTGAAAATCAAAATAAGGTCCGGGAAGCGCTGAAAGATTTCCGCGAGTTTCCATTTTTCCTGGAAAAGTATGGATCAAAAATAATCTTCAATATGGGGAGATACGAATGGAAATGATCACAGAGTATTTCAACCGGGTGTATGCAGCGTGTAATTCTATTCGCATGGGTGAGAATCAAAAACTAATTCAAGTTTTGGAACATGCCTATCAAAATAATAAACGAATCTTTATCTTCGGCAATGGTGGCAGTGGCGCAACGGCTTCCCACTTTTGCGAAGACCTGGGAAAAGGCACGTTGAATGGCAAAAAAGACATCAAGCGTTTCAAGACAATCAGCTTAACTGATAATACCCCCTATATTCTTGCTGTGGCGAATGATGAAGGCTATGAGGCGGTTTTTGTCGAACAATTGAAAAACCTGGCTGAGCCAGGGGATGTGGCGATTGGCATCAGCGGATCTGGCAATAGCCCTAACGTATTACGAGCGATCGATTACGCCAATAAGTACAATATGATTACCGTTGGGATGACCGGCTTTGATGGCGGTAAGCTTAGAAAAATGGCCAAACATGTCGTCCATATTCCAATCCATGATATGGGAATTACCGAATGCGTTCACTCCATCATCGCTCATTATATTACGGAATACTTTAGAGAGAAAATAAACAAGGATCATCGCGATATAGATAAGGTGGTTTCTGTGTTTGATGAGGAAGTTGAGAAATATCGAATGATTGAAGAGATTAATCTGTAACCTAGAAATGTAAATTAAAATCGAGCTGATGAAAATAGCTCCAGATTTTTTTAAAGAAATGGAGTAAATCCGCCACGTCGGGATGCACTCCAAAGTTAAAATTGAAATTACGAATAATTTAATATTCTCATTTTAGAAATTCCGGTGTAAAAAATAATCAACCCGATCTGGGCAGAATAAGACTGTATCGCCTTTATGAGAGGCGAACAGTTTATTAAGGGACTTCACTCCAAAGAAAAAAAATCCAGCGTCTTGAAAAAGATGGCTGGATTTTTTTTGTCAAACCATGAGATTTTCCGCTCAGAACAAATAAATCATTTCCAGGCTTATTTTGGGGCCGCTATAATTATCTGTAAACACGACAACCCGTTTGAATTTTACATAATGGTATCTAAATTCAGCAGCCAGATTAAATTTTTGAGAAAATTTTAAATCAAAACCGGTGCCCACGTTGATGCCGATCCCCAGCTCAAGATTTTCTCTATTATTGATAAAAGACCGATGCGGTTGCAAATCATTTCCAAAAAACCATCCCATGCCATAACTCACGTAGGGTAGCAGCAGCACATCGGAAAGGATATCATATTTAAGATCGAGCAAGATCGATGCAATTTCGATCGTCTTTTTGGCTGGTAATGACTTATCACTGCTATATTTCCAATATCCCAGACTGGAGCGAAAGGTCATGCCCCAGCGCCAGGGCTTGAGCAGCATGATTCCCCAATAAGGGTATTTTTGTGTCATTTTCGTTTGAAGCAATGTCCCATTATCGCTCAAATCGTTGGGGCTCCAATTACCGATCTCGAAACCAACTCCAAATTTTTCCGATGATCCTGGTTTAGTTTGAGCGATTCCATTATGAAATGGAACGAATAGTATCAATAATATGAAAATAGTTATACGCATCTCTTTGCGCCGGTTCCCTCTGCTTTGGAATTAATTTGATGGAGTCGAAGTATCTGCCTGGCTGACAGGCTGAAACCCCAGGGGTTTTGTTTTTGAATCACCGAGAATTTTTATCTCGCCAAATTGAGCTTCATATTTTTTGATGTTTTCATCAAGTGCCCGCTGCAACGACTTGGCGTGCTGAGGAGTCATGATAATACGGGCATAGACTTTTGTTTTCGGAGTGCCTGGTAGCATTCGGGTAAAGTCGATAACGAATTCAGCGGGAGAATGGGTAATGATTGCCAGATTCGAGTAAATCCCTTCGGCTTCTTTTTCACCCAGCTCAACGTTGATTTGTTGTTGCATCGGGGGTTGATTCATGTGATTGTTCTCCTTCATTCATCTAAGTAAAATTGCTGATAATTTTTTTGGCAGATTCGATGATCGTGTCTGATCCAGCTCTGGTCGAGCATAATTTTTGTAAATTCATTTTTTGAAGCGAGCCATCTCAAGCAGGATCCATTGAGTTACATACGGGATAAATTATAAGAAATATTTTTACAAGAGTCAATTAAAAAGACGATCTTTTTCATTAAATTTTTTGAATTATTTCTTTGAAAAAGGGGTTGCACGAATTTCTGTGTTGACATTATGCTAAAATTATGTTACATTTATCTGGTGCGTAGTTAGTGGTCAATCGTTGGTTATGGCTCGAAATGATGAGTATGAAAAACGACTGGCGACGGGCAACTGATTGCTGTTAATTGTCACCTTACAAAAAGGAAACAGGAAATGAACACGCAAAAATTATTTTTAATAGATGGTTCGGCGCTGGCTTATCGATCTTACTTTGCATTTGTCAGAAATCCGTTGATCAATTCAAAAGGTGAAAATACCAGCGCGGTGTTTGGATTTTTGAATTCTTTATTGAAGATTATTGATGAGCACCAGCCGCACTATCTTGCCGCCGTATTTGATACGCCGGAGCCGACATTTCGACATAAAATTTATTCCGAATACAAAGCCACGCGACAGAAAATGCCAGGGGAGATGAGCGAACAATTACCTCGCATCAAACAGATACTGGATGTATTGAATATCCCGGTGATCGAAGTTCCCGGAATGGAAGCTGACGATGTGATGGGCACCCTTTCAAAGCAGGCGGAAAAACAAGAATTAGAGACATACCTGGTTACGGGTGACAAGGATTTTTTTCAACTCGTTTCGCCATTGATCAAAGTTTATAATCCGCGACGGGCGGGTGAAGAAGCGGAGATCCTCGATGAATCGGGGGTGCTCCAGAAAATTGGATTGCCTCCAACTAAAATCATCGACTATTTAAGTCTGATGGGAGATAGCTCAGACAATGTTCCCGGCGTCGAAGGCATCGGTCCCAAAAGTGCGTTGGAGTTGCTCCAGCAATTTGCTGACCTGGAAGACATTTACAATAATCTGGATAAAGTCAAACGGGAGGCGATCCGAAATAAGCTCTCAGCGAATCGGGAACAGGCTTTTCTTTCCAAAAAATTAGTCACGCTGGATACGCAGGTGCCACTGCCGATCAACATCGATGCGCTTGTTTGCAAAGCGCCTGACCAGCAACGGGCGTTTGATTTAATAAAGGAACTGGAATTTAATTCACTATTAGAACGATTTACCAGCGCTAAAAAGAATACAGCAGTGAATTATATCACAATTAGCGAATCAGCGCAGCTCGATCGATTCGTGGCAAAACTTGGAGGCTGCGATCAATTTACCTTTGATCTGGAAACCACGGATGTGGATCCCATGCGGGCCGAGATTGTGGGACTTTCCTTTTCCTGGCAGGAGGGCGAAGCCTATTATATTCCGGTAATCAGCGAAGGGACAGCGGCGAAAGTCGATCTGTTCAGCAATCACCGGTTTCGCGGACTCCCTTTAAAATCAGTCCTCCAACGCTTAAAGCCTGTGCTTGAAAATGAATCGATTCCGAAAAGCGGGCAGAATGTCAAGTACGATCTGTTAGTATTATTCCGCGCCGGCGTTGAAGTAAATGGTGTCGATTTTGATACCATGGTTGCCAGTTACGTTGTCAATCCTTCTCTGCGACAGCACAACCTGGATGCTCTGGCGCTTGCTTATTTCAATTATCAAAAAATTCCCACGAAAGATTTGATCGGCACCGGGCAAAAACAGATCAGTATGGCTGAGGTTCCAGTCGAAGAAGTAAGCCGTTATGCCTGTGAAGACGCGGATTTTACCCAGCGATTGCGCCACGTGCTGGAGCCTAAATTGGTCGAATATGATTTGAAAAAATTATTCGATGAAGTAGAAATGCCATTGGTTCAGGTGTTGATGGATATGGAACGAAATGGCGTTTCCCTCAATGTTCCTTTTCTTGGAAAAATGTCCAAAGAATTGGAACGCCGATTGGATCAACTGATCGAAAATATTTATGACTTAGCCGGACAAAAATTCAATATTAATTCGACCAAACAGTTAGCCGATATTTTATTCAAAAAGCTTGAATTGCCGGTGATCAAAAAAACAAAGACAGGACCTTCGACCGATGTGGATGTGCTGGAGACGCTGGCAAAAGAACATCAGTTGCCACGAGAGCTGCTGGAATATCGTCAATTGACGAAGCTCAAATCAACTTATGTGGATGCGCTGCCCCGGCTGATCAATCCGCAAACCGGGCGGGTTCATACCTCCTATAATCAAACCGTGGCAGCGACCGGCAGACTTTCTTCGAGCGATCCGAATTTGCAGAATATTCCCATTCGGACTGAGATTGGCCGGAAGATTCGCGAAGCTTTCATTCCGGTCGATGGTAACCATGTTATTCTGGATGCAGATTATTCCCAGATCGAGCTTCGGGTTATGGCGCACCTGTCTCAAGATCCGATGCTGATGAAAGCCTTTCAGGAAGGGAAGGATATCCATCGGGAGACAGCCGCGCTGGTTTTCAAAGTCGAACCGGAAGAAGTAACCGACGATATGCGCCGGCGCGCCAAGGAGGTTAATTTCGGTATCATGTATGGCATGGGTCCGTACGGATTAGCGACTCGCCTTGAAATTCCCCAGGAAGAAGCAGAGCTGTTTATCATTAACTATTTTGCCAGCTACCCGAAGATTCAGGAATTTATGATGCAAGCGCAGGAGTTCGCCCGCAAGAATGGTTACGTTACCACGCTGTTGAATCGCCGTCGCTATCTGCCAGATATTCATAGCGATAATCGACGGGTGCGGGAGTTTGCCGAACGCAACGCCATCAACACGCCGATCCAGGGTACAGCCGCAGACCTGATTAAGGTGGCGATGATAAAAATTTTTACACGGCTTCAGGCAGAAAAATTAGCAACGAAAATGATCATGCAGGTTCATGATGAGTTGGTCTTTGAAGTGCCAAAAAACGAAGTCGATTTAATGGAAGAATTGGTTCGCAAGGAAATGGAGCAGGCGATTGAGCTTTCGGTGCCGATTAAGGTCGATGTCGGAATTGGAAATAATTGGCTGGAGGCCCATTGAGAGGTAGTGAGGTATTTTGGTAATCAGTTAACATCGTAACTGGGGAATCGAGTCGTTTTAGTTTGCAAGTTGATCGTTCGAGAATTGACTTAATTTAATATTTGGTAATTTTGGATTGGAAATTCGCTTGATTTTGACATTGAAGATGAATATATTTAATCGGGCTGTCGATTAAAGAATTACAGGAAGGTTTAAACAATAGGAGGTCTTATGGCTGAAGCTTATCGACGCAAGATTTCGGCAGAGGAAGCCAGGGAACGGTACATTCTAATACTGAAAAATGCACTGGACCTATTTCCGAAATTAGGAAAAGCTTTTACTCTTAAAGTGGCGGATAAAGAGATCGAAATGTTTCTGGAACCGATTGAGGTCTGGAGTATGGGACCGAAAAAGCCCCGCTATGATTATCGTATCGATGCCAAAAAATTCTGGGATGTTTTTCCGCTGCATTTTGGAAAGAGCATCACCATTACCAGAGAAGAAGAAAAAGTTTATCGACTGAGCTGACAAAATATGATACCCATCCGCGACGTCAATCCATCACGGTCATTTCCTTTGATGACGATAATCATTATCGTCATGAATGCGCTGATTTTTTTATATGAAATGTCCCTCGGCAAAAATTTAGAAGGGTTTTTCAATAATTTTGCGCTGATACCTGCACAATATTTTTCTCTGGGCCAGCAGGATGGATTTCACTTGATCGAACGATGCTATCCGTTTGTCACATCGCAATTCCTTCACGGCGGATGGATGCATATCATCGGGAATATGTGGATGTTCTGGATATTTGGTGACAATATCGAAGATCGTTTGGGACATTTCAAATTTGTCCTGTTTTATCTGCTATGCGGAGTCGCTGCTGGTATCACTCATGTTTACACCAATTCTTCTTCGCCAATACCAACCGTTGGGGCGAGCGGCGCTATCGCTGGGGTGATGGGAGCATACGTACTTCTTTATCCGAGGGCGAAGGTGAAGACAGTGATCCCGGTATTTTTCTTTATTCAGATTGTAGATTTGCCGGCTTTTCTCTTTTTGGGTATCTGGTTCTTAATCCAATTTTTTAGTGGTGCGCTTGCACTCGCATCTGGGGGTACGTATGGCGGCGTTGCCTGGTGGGCGCATATTGGAGGCTTCGTGGTTGGAATCGTTTTAATCTTGCTAATTCCCCGAAGAAAAGATTACTTCTGGACGGAGAAAAGAAATGGTTTTGATAACTATTCCGATGATTTTCGTGTCTGATTGTTTTAATCATGAAAGCGTGGGACCGTGCTTAATCATGTATGTTTAGAAATTGCAGCTATAGTCTTATCTCAACTCCCCCATTAATTCCATCAGAATGGCTGATGCCACTATCCCGGCGGTGTCCGCTCTCAATCGTCGGGGACCCAATGAAAAAGCGGAAAAACCATTTTCCTCAGCAAGCATTACTTCATTGGAAGAAAATCCCCCTTCTGGTCCAATGAGCACAATGACAGATTTTGGCTGCGCTGATTTCCGTTTTAATTCTGCAAAAATATCAGATAGCCCGCTCACCCCGGTTCCATTGTTGGCGATTAATCCTAATTTTAATAATCCCTTTTTTCGGATCACCTCGTGAATCGTTTGTGCCGACGTAATTTCAGGGAGAACCGAACGAGCAGATTGCTTCATCGCAGCGATGGCGATTTTTTTCCATCGGGAAATTCGCGCCGCGGTTTCTTCGATGATCGAATGCTCGCAAAGCAACGGGATAAAAGCAGCAACACCGATTTCCGTACCTTTTTCCACCACCCAATCAAAACGATTGCCTTTAGGAATCGCCTGTGCCAGCGTAAGCTGAAAGTTCGGCTCGCCTATAAAGCGGCTGCATTTCTGAATTTCGCCTTCAGCAACCTGACTGGTGATCCGCGTCAGAACCGCTGTAAACAAATTCCCTTTGCCATCAACAACTTCGATGACATCCCGCTCTTTCTTGCGCACCACCCGAACAAGATGCTTCAATTCATCGCCTTTGATGAGCAAGCTATTTTGAGAAATATTTTCAGGCTCACTATAAAAAAATTCTCGATGCTTCATAGTATTTTTAAAATTGTTAAAAATTGACCGGTCGCTCACAGCGACCGGTCAATAACCCTTTCATCCTACCTCAGAAAGCGACTCTGATATCGGCTATCGCCTGGGCTTCCAGTTGTTTATTAAAACCACATTCCACTCGAAAAACTTCGATGTAGGGCAGATGAAAGTGAATCCCGACGCCGAACCCTGATTTTACTTGATGAATGGCTAACGCCTCGTCTTGATACCAGACCGCTCCGCTATCGAAAAATATTCCAGCGCTGATGCCAAATTTTAAATTGCTCGAATACTGACTCATCTCCTCAATCATCGGATCGACATCAATATACCTGATTTTCATTAACGGGAAACGCAATTCTGCTCCGGCGAAAGCAAAGTTTTCACCCTCGAAGATTTCATAATATCTCCCCCGAATTCGTTCTTCATAACCCAGATAGACGCGATCATAGCTGGGAATTTTTCCGTGTGAAAGGTCGATGCTGGTGCGCAATGCCAGTGTGAATCTCCGATATAAAGGAATATAAGACCGCAGATCCACACCGTAACGATAATAGTGAATTGCATCGCTGTTGCCTGCACGTTTGCTGTATAAATTAGCCAGCCAGCCCTGATGGGGATATTCTTTCAGGTCGCGATTATCATATTGAATGCCCAGCGAAATAGACGGCAAATAGTCCCTACCGTTTGGCGACAATGTTAATCCGATTTCTGAGGGAGCTGTGAGTTTCATGTAACCAAGAGTCATTCCTGTATAGAAAAAATGTCCAAATCGCTTGCCAATGGTCAGCTCGCTTCCCAACCGTCGGTCTTCGTAGTCATTTAAGTCCGGGCTCAAGCTTCGGATTCTGCTATGAAACACGGTAAAATTGGTAAACAGTTTCGCATCTCCCCCAAACCAGGGATTATCATAAGAAAATTTAATTTGGGGATTGTAGCCGAACGCTGCTGAAAAATTGAGCAGAATATTTTTTCCCATGAAATTATAATACAGTAATTTGCCGCCATAAGAGACTTTTCGCCACGATCGCTCATTGCGATAAAGCAACGGTACCGGGAAAATGTACCATCTTTCATAAACCGTGATTAAAAGGTTGCTATATTCAGCATCACCGATAATATCAAATTGAACCCGATTAAATAACGCCAAACTCTGAACACGTTTTAAAGCGGCGAGGACCTGTTTTATTAGAACCAATTGATTTTTATTGAATCGAAGCTCTCGAAGGATAATGTCAGGTTTGGTCCTGTCGTTGCCAATAATGTCTATGGTGCTGAATTGGAAAATCAATGAGTCTGAAATGGCAAGTTCATCCAACTCTTCTGAGTTCAGGTAAATTTGGCTAGAACTCAGTGACGCAAAAATCGTGATCAAATAAAAAGTAATGATAATTTTTTTTGTCATAAACTCTGCTGTCAATCTTAAGTGTCTAAATCAATCAATATCAGTTAACTTAATAAAAATTATTTTTATAATCAAGTGAATTTTTAGACGCTAAAAAAGCGTTGTTGTTAATGGATGATGGAGCGAATCGTTTTGCATCATGCCCTACACTATCATTTGCTTAAAAGGAAAACCATATATATACTTGATTTTTGGAGCACTGGATTGCAGTTTTCTAATATTTTTGTTGACATTTGTTACTAATAATTTTAAATTATAAACAGCATTTGTATGATTTTTAATGAGGAAAAATTTCATGGATTTATCGATTTTAGATTTAATCAAAGGCTCGCTTGTCAATGTGTTTTCAAATAATCCGTTGCTGCTGTTGTTTGCCATTATTGGGCTGGGTTATTTGTTGGGCAATATTAAAATTTTTGGCTTCAACCTCGGCGTAGCCGCAGTCTTGTTTGTCGGCATTGCGCTGGGCGCCATTGATAAAAAAATTGATCTTCCAGAACAAATCTACGTCATTGGGCTGGTGCTTTTCGTTTATGCTATTGGATTACAATCTGGTCCCGGCTTCTTTGCATCATTTCGCAAGCGGGGAATTCGTATCAACACCATTGCTGGGTTGCTGTTGCTGGTTGGTGCTGTAACCGCTGTTGTGCTCTGGAAAGTATTGGGAATTTCCGCCCCCAGTATCGCAGGGTTATTTTGCGGCGCTCTTACCAATACCCCGGCTCTGGCGGCGACAATTGAGACTGTAAAAAATTTGTCCTCCAATTTACCCGCTGACGTGGCTGATCTATACGTTAACAGCCCGGCTGTGACCTACGGACTGGCATATCCTTTTGGAGTGCTTGGGGTGATTCTCTGGTTTTTTGTTTTTTCGAAATTATTCAAAGTTGATTTTAGCCAGGAAGAAGTGAGCCTCATGCCAGAGATCAAAACCGAGGTGATTCTCAGTTGCACTTACCGCGTGACAAATCCTGCCATTATCGGGAAGACAGTGGCGGAAGCAATGTCGCGCTTGATCCAGCCGGGATTTGTCCTGAGCCGTATCAAGAAAGATAATGAAGTATTGGTCGTGCTGCCGGATACAATTTTTGTGGCTGACGATCTGGTTGTTGCTGTTGGT
>JAEAME010001497.1_pt1 | contig 16043 bp, 14 predicted proteins | sample 8958731 | NCBI WGS metagenome assembly JAEAME01 (sample SAMN16933194, study PRJNA681113) | bioreactor sludge metagenome | isolation source: anerobic bioreactor sludge (Control) | place: India:Bengaluru | collected 2018-10-24 | reverse complement strand
CCAGAATTAAATTAAAAAGATTGTATCCAACTTTATTAACTTGACATGACACTAGATATTTAGTTGAAAGATTGAGCCGAGCGAAAGTTCTGAATCTTCGCGAGGATTTAATTATAAAAATCCGCTCAGTTTGAATATCAATCATTTTATTGAAATGGAAAACAGAGGAGGTCCCATGAAAACGAGAATTTACTTAATTGCAGCCGCTATCATCATGTCGATTTTTTTGATAATGCCTGATACCAGTCAGTCACAAGTCGCGGTACGCATGAAGCGTTCTAATGAGCTGACCAGATCCGCAGCACAATTATTTCAAGAACAAAAAGTGGATAAAGCGAAGGAACAACTGGATCAAGCGATTCGATTGAATCCAAAAAATGTTTTAGCACATGAACTGCTGGCGTTAGTTTTTTATCAGGAACATAATTTTAAGGAAGCAAAAAAACAAGCAAACATCGCTGTTAAATTAAATAAAAAAACACCAAAAGCGCATTATGTGCTTGGCATGATTTATTTCCAGCAAGGCAATCATGAATTAGCGAAGGCGCAGTTGAAGTCAGCCTTAGATTCTTTGAAGGAATCTGAATATAGGCAGCGTGCGAAAAGTATGCTGACAAAGATGGGAGAGAATTTGAATGCAAATCAAATTGGTGATGATGTTCCATTAGAGGAAAATACTACGGAGACGCCTTTAAAAAAACTTGACTACAAACCTTTCATCGCTGTTTTTCCATTTGAAGATGCCAATGCACGAACAGAATTTACCAAATTGGGACAATCATTCACTGAGATGTTGATTACCGCGCTAATCCAGAGTGAGAAATTCAATGTCATGGAACGAGTCCAGTTGGAAAAAATCTTGAAAGAACAATCACTCAGCCAAAGCGGAGTTATCGATGCGGAGACAGCAATTGAAGTTGGGAAGTTATCCGGCTTAGAAGGGGTCGTGGTGGGAAGCATCAGTCAGCTAAAAACTTCCCTCGAAGCGGATGCCCGACTTATTCAGGTCGAGACTGGCAAAGCACTGGCAGCGGCAAGCTCCAGCGCACATCGTGTTGATGATATTCGCGGAGTGGCAAACAATTTAGCCAGTCAGCTTTCAGCAAAAGCTTTCTTGATTGCGCCGGGAGATGATTCAACAAAAGCAAAAAATCAAGAAATGGAAATGCAAAAATAATGATAAGAAAATTTGTTAATGGATCGAGGTGGTTGCATGATTGGGAAACTGACGCAAAAATTATTTAAGACACGAGAAGGAATTATTGGAAAGCTAACCGCGAGTATTGGATTACATAAAGAGATCAATCAAGATTTGTTTGATGAGATAGAGGAAATTTTAATCGGTGGGGATATTGGAGTTGAGGTCGCGCTTAATTTGATCGAAGAGGTAAAGCAAAAGACGCACGAACTGGGGATTAAAAAGCCCGACAATATAATGCGTTTCCTTAAAAGCGCGATGCTGAAAGCTTTTAATGATGACGGCGAGCAGGATCAGCCAGCGATGAACGAGCAATATTTTGAGCCACAACAGCATCCGTTCGTTATTATGGTTGTCGGAGTGAATGGGACTGGCAAGACAACCACTATCGGGAAATTGGCAACGCAATTTAAAAATCACAACAAAAAAGTTTTGATTTCTGCAGCCGATACCTTTCGGGCGGCTGCCTCAGATCAATTAGATATTTGGGCAAAGCGCGCCAGTGTCGATATCATTAAAAATCAGCCCGGGGCTGATCCGGCCGCGGTGGCGTATGATTCATTACAGGCCGCGATCAGTCGTAATTTGGATGTCCTAATAATTGATACTGCCGGCCGGCTACACACCAAATCGAATCTAATGGAAGAATTGAAGAAAATCGGCCGGGTTCTGGGCAAGCTTCTGCCAGATGCACCACACGAAACCTTATTGGTGTTGGATGCAACGACTGGACAAAATGGATTAAATCAGGCAAAGCAATTTACGCAAGCCGTCGGTGTAACCGGCATCGTATTGACCAAGTTGGACGGAACTGCTAAAGGGGGAATTGTTTTAGCAATCAGCAAAGAGTTGGGACTCCCGGTCAAGTTTATCGGCGTCGGTGAAAAGATCGACGATCTGCAACCATTCAATCACACCGAGTTTGTTGAGGCTTTGTTTCAATGAAAATTTGTGTGATAACCCTGGGCTGTCCCAAAAATGTTGTAGATTCGGAATATCTCTTAGCGTCGCTCTTTGACAATCAGGTCCAATTGGTCGATCGTGCGGATCAGGCAGACGTGGTAATTATTAACACCTGCGCTTTTATCCTGCCAGCCCGAGAGGAAGCTATCGATACCATCCTGGAAGCTATTCAGTTGAAAGCTGCGGGCAAGATAAAGCGAGTTTACGTTACTGGCTGCTTGCCGCAGCGATATATCGAAGAATTGAAACATGAAATTCCCGAGGTCGATGGCTTTTTTGATGAATATGATTTCTCTCAAATCGGGCAACGTTTAAGGCGTCAATTAAGATTGAACGATTTTCATCAAAACCAGAGCAGAATTCTTCAGACTCCGAATCATTATGCTTATTTGAAAATCGCCGAGGGGTGTGACAATCATTGTCGTTATTGTACAATCCCAGCAATTAAAGGAGACTATCGGGATCGTCCAATAACTGATTTAACGAATGAAGCAAAAGAATTAGCAGACATTGGCGTAAAGGAACTTATTTTAGTAGCGCAGGATACAACATACTACGGCTGGAAACAGGGGAAGAAAAATCTGTTGTGTGATCTGATTGATTCGATCGCCGGGATCGAGCCGATTCAGTGGATTCGAATTCTATATGCTCATCCCGCCCACTTGAATGATGGTATATTTCAGGTGTTCAATAACCAGAAGAAACTTTGTCGCTATATTGATTTGCCGATCCAGCACATTTCAGATAAAATTTTGAAATTGATGGGACGCCTGACTTCAGGGGATGAGATTCGTCGCTTAATTGACCGATTGCGCAATAGGATTCCCGACATTGCAGTACGTACCACTTTGATGGTTGGCTTTCCTGGAGAGGATAAACAGGATTTTGAGCTGCTTAAAAAATTTGTAATCGAGACTGAGTTCGAGCGACTGGGTGTGTTTCAATATTATGCTGAGGAAGAAACCGAAGCTGCAGAAATGTCGGATCAAGTTGATGAAAGCACAAAGCAGGATCGGCTCGAAGAAATCATGGAAATTCAAGCCGCGATTTCATTGAAGAAAAACCAACAGTTATTGGGGCAAACGATTCCAGTCATCATTGATGAGATTGGAGAAGATGATTCCAGTTTCGTGGGTAGAACACAATGGGATACGCCTTCAATTGATAATACTGTTCATGTAACTGGCAATCTGAATATTGGTCAAATTTATCCAATCGTTATCGATCAAGTTTCCGAATTTGATTTGTGGGGAAAGGAAGTGAATTGTACTCGCTAAGAAATGAATTTTGAAAATTCAAAGGAGCGCAGGAAACGAATGAGAATAACATGTTCAATAGTTATTTTTCTTTGCATCACTGCCGGATTGGTCGTGCATCAGCCTGAAGCGAACGCTCAGGTCGAGATGAAGCAGTCTCAATTATATGATCTGCCGACATTTCATTATGATCTGGTAAATGTGGCATCTCCCGATGCAACATTGAGTCGTTTGCAACTCTATTTAAAGATAGCTTTTGATGAGCTACAATTTATTTTGTCTGATGAAGGCTTTCAGGCACGTTATGAAGTTTCGGTAGTGATTTATGATCAAAATGGCAATCAGGTCGATGGTAAAACTCAGGAAGAAGAGGTCAGAGTTGATAGCTTTGATATGACCAATTCGCGTCTGGCGTATAGTGTTTCTTATTTGAAATTTGATTTGGAGCCGGGCCGGTATAAAATAGCAATTGGTTTGACTGATATTGAAACGCAGAAGAAACGAACAATAAAAGACGAATTTAAATTAAGTGATTTCACTGAAAAGAAATTGATGGTGAGCAACATATCTTTGGTTCGAAATCTCCAGGTAGATTCATTAGGAGTAAAATCATATTTTCCTGAGATAGCAAGTTGCATCAAAGATGTCACCGATCAATTGTTTGTATATTTTGAAATCTATAGTCAATCAGAAGATGATGAACAGTTTGAAATCAGCTACACTGTCAAAAATATGAGAGGGAAGGAAATCATAAAAAATAGCTATAATAGGCGCAAGGATGAAGCCAGAACACTCGAGTCCTTCCCGCTGGCGACTTCAGATTTCGCTCAAGGACAATATTTATTAAAGCTGAGCGTCAAATGTGGCTTGAGAAGCGCAGAAACCGAGAAAGCACTGTTCATTCGGTGGGCAAATATGCCAGCTACAATTTCTGATATTGATCTGGCAATTCGACAAATAAAATATATCGCCGATAAAAAGGAATTTGATGATTTAAATAATGCCGTAGCCGATGAGAAACTGCAAAAGTTCGAGGAATTCTGGAGAGAACACGATCCAACACCAGGGACCGAAGCAAATGAAGGAATGGACGAGTTTTATGAACGAGTTCAATTTACCAATGAAAATTTTTCAGTATTTCGTGAGGGCTGGAAAACGGATATGGGCATGATTTATATCATCTTTGGTGCGCCCAGCGATATTGAACGACATCCCTTTGATCTGGAGAACAAACCGTACGAAGTCTGGTACTATCACGATATTAATAAAGAATTCGTATTTATGGATCAAACCGGATTTGGTGAATATCGACTTTTAACCACTGGCTGGGAATCCTGGCGAAACTCTGTTAAAAATCCCTGGTGAATAATTTTAGATGACCAGTCAAAGGATTTTAAGGATAGCTTGAACAATTAGAATGAGGTGGAATTGAGTACTGCTTGGGATATAAAACCGAATCGAATCTCGAAAAACGCGACAATTGGAATTGTGTCACCAGCCAGTCGCCCCCTGGATGAAGCAATTTATCGACAGGGAATTTCTTATTTAGAAAATTTCGGGTATCATGTTATTGAAAGCAAGCATGTTCTGGATAAGCGTGGCTATCTTGCCGGAGCGGATGTTGATCGAGCGGCTGATCTGAATGACATGTTTCGTGATCCGACAATTGACGCGATAATTTGTTCGCGCGGTGGTTATGGCGCCCCGCGGATCATCGATCAAATCGATTTTGATGCCATCAGAAAAAATCCCAAAATCTTTATTGGCTACAGCGATATTACGTCATTGAATCTCGCCATCTGGCAGCAAACTGGGTTAGTCACTTTTTCGGGCGCCATGGTTGCGGTAGAGATGGGAAGAGGAATTGATCCCTTTACGGAACAGCATTTTTGGCGCATGTTGACAAACGCGGAGCCAATCGGTCTGCTACCCAATCCACCTGATGATCCAGTAACTATTTTTAATCCGGGACGTGCAGAGGGGAGACTGCTGGGAGGTTGCCTGTCTTTGATCAACGTGCTGTTGGGCACGCCTTATTGTCCAGATTTTAAAGATGCCATTTTATTTATCGAAGATATTGATGAAGAACCCTACCGTGTCGATCGGTACCTGGCGCAATTTAAACTGGCAGGGATTCTCGATCAGGTAGCGGGAATTGTCGTGGGACAGTTTGTCGATTGTGAACCTAAAGATCTGGAGAAACCAAGCCTGACGCTCGATGAGATTTTTCATGATTACTTTGATCAATTAAATATTCCGATTATGATGAATTTTGCTTATGGACATGGTCCGATAAAACACATCATGCCTATCGGCGTGCATGCAATTTTAGATACCGATCAAAATGGGTTGATGATTACTGAGAGTGCAGTGACTGAAAAATTATTTACATAAGGAAAAGCAATGGCTCATCTTCGCCTGGGGATTTTAGCTTCTGGAAGAGGATCGAATTTTGAAGCGATTCTGAATCATATCAAGCAGGGGAAATTGGATGCCTCGATCCAAGTTGTCATTAGCAACAAAGAGTCGGCTGGGGCGCTGGACATTGCCCGACAGAACGGAATTCCCGCCGTAAATATTTCAAAAAAAGAGTTCCCGGAGCAGGAACAATTCGACGAGCAATTGCTATCACTTTTGAATAAATATCAGGTTAACTTCGTTGTTCTGGCTGGCTATTTGAAAATGTTAAGTCCGTTTGTGGTTCGAAAATTTAAAAATCGAATCCTGAACATTCACCCGGCTTTGCTCCCTTCATTTGGCGGCAAAGGGATGTATGGGATTCATGTCCATGAAGCAGTGCTGAGCTATGGGTGCAAAGTTACAGGCGTTACGGTTCACCTGGTAGATGAGGCTTATGACACGGGTCCGCCAGTTTTGCAGCGATGTGTTCCAGTTAAGGATGATGATACGGCAGAGACATTGGCTGCGCGAGTCCTGAAAATCGAACATCAAATCTATTCCGAAGCATTGCAGTTATTTGCCCAGAATCGAATTGAAATTGTTGACCGGCGAGTAAAAATCAAGCCAGCCTGATGGGAAAGTTCAGCGCAATTTTAAGCAGCTATTTGAAGTTAATTTGTAGTTGTATCAAAAGATTAAGTGGGTGGCATTTCAATCTGACTGAATTGAGGGTTTTTATGTTGCGCTATTTATTTCGATCTCAATTTCTTATTTTTGTTCTGTTGGCTTTTTCAATAAGCTTCCTGAGTGCGCAGCAGCCCGATGATCTGGTCGATATAATGGAACTGGATTCGACGATCGTTGTTGAATTGAAATACGCCACAGAAGATAATTTTTTGCAGGATACATTATATTCAGCAAATATCTGTTTGTTGAGAAGAGCTGTGGCAGAGCGACTGGTAAAGGCTCACCAATCGCTTCGACAAAAAGGAATGGGTTTAAAAATCTGGGATGGCTATCGACCGCTTTCGGTTCAACGAAAGATGTGGGGAAAAATGCCCGATGCCAGATACGTGGCTAATCCGCAGCGCGGTTCCAACCATAACCGTGGTGCCGCAGTAGATGTGACTTTAGTCGATCTAAATGGAAATGAAGTGGAGATGCCGACTGAATTTGATGATTTCAGCCGGCGCGCCGGCAGCGATTATCCGTATGTGAGCGAGCAGGCAAAAAAGAATCGAACCATTTTGCAGGATGTTATGCGAGCGCAGGGATTTAAAACAATATCTTCCGAATGGTGGCATTTTAATGATAAAAATTGCCGGAAATATGCAGTGCTGGATGTGCCGCTGGAAAAGTTTCTGCATTTGAAAGCCAAATAAAGATGCAATATTCAATTAAGGATGAAAATATAAATGTCAAAAGTAAACCGAGTTCTTCTCAGCGTTTTTAATAAGACTGGCATTGTCGAATTCGCTCAATCGTTAAAACAGCTTGACATCGAAATCATTTCGACTGGCGGAACTGCTAAATTGCTAAAACAAAATGGCATTCCATGTTTACAGGTTGCCGACATCACTGGCGCCCCTGAAATGCTCGACGGTCGGGTGAAAACCCTTCATCCGAAAATACATGGCGCAATTCTGGCGAAGCGGGATAATCCCGATCATCTGCGTCAACTTAAAGAACAAGGAATTATTCCGATCGATATGGTCGTCATTAATCTTTATCCCTTTGAGGAAGTTACCAGCCAGCCGAATGTTAGTCTGGACGAAGCGATTGAAAACATTGATATTGGTGGCCCGACGATGATTCGATCCGCCGCGAAAAATTATTCTGATGTTGCGGTGGTTACTTCTCCCAATCAGTATTCGATTGTGGTACAAGAATTAATCCAAAATAATGGTGAACTGAGCTCGGAGACAAAAAAGAAATTAGCGGTTGAAGCCTTTCGACTGACACATAAATATGATGGCGCGATTACCCGGTATCTCCAAAGTCTGGACACGAAAGAGGAATATCCGAAAAATATCGTACTGAGCTTTGAGAAGATTCAAAATCTCCGCTACGGCGAAAATCCCCATCAAACTGCGGCATTTTATCGCGATTTGGGCAGCGCGAAATCGGGTATTACTGATCTGGCTCAGCTTCATGGCAAAGAGCTGTCATTCAACAATATCATGGATCTGGACGCTGTCGTCAAAATGGTAAAAACTTTTTCCGAGCCTTGTTCGGTGATTGTAAAGCATAGCAATCCCTGTGGGGCTGCCATTGGCGATGATGTTTTTTCGGCCTTCGAGAAAGCTCTGGCGACCGATCCTGTCTCTGCCTTCGGTGGCATCTTTGGTTTTAATCGAACCGTCGATTTAAAAACAGCGGAGAAATTGAGTGACATTTTTATAGAAGTCATCATCGCACCCGGCTATGATTCCGAGGCTTTTCAATTATTATCTAAAAAGAAAAATTTAAGGCTTTTGCAATTGGATCTGCAGCAGGGATTAGCACCCGATTATGATTTCAAGCGAGTTGCGGGCGGATTATTAATTCAAAGTCAGGACCTCAAGACGGTAGCCGACCTGGAATTCAAAGTGGTTACCAGTCGGTCGCCATCGGATGAGGAATGGGCAGGATTAAAATTTGCCTGGAAGGTTGTTAAATGGGTTAAATCGAATGCGGTAATTTTTTGTTTAAAAGATCGCACCATCGGTATTGGTGTCGGTCAAATGTCGCGGGTTGATTCTTCAATCTTTGCGGTGGACAAAGCTAAGCGATCGGGACTTTCATTAAAAGGCACTGTTGTTGCTTCGGATGCTTATTTCCCATTCCGCGATGGGGTTGATGCTGCTGCGGAGGCTGGTGCAACCGCCATCATTCAGCCAGGAGGATCTGTCCGCGATGAAGAAGTGATCCAGGCTGCTAATGAACATAATTTGGCGATGGTCTTCACCGGGATACGCCATTTCAGACATTGATCGTTTTGATTTAGAAAAAAATTAGCTTTTAAAAAGTACGGGGCAATTTTCGTCAAGATAATCATCAGAGGAGTAGATATGCCTTTTTCATTCTTGTCATCGTTCTTTTCAAGTGATATTGCTATTGATCTGGGGACTGCAAATACCCTGGTGTATTTAAAAGGCAGGGGCATCATGGTTAATGAGCCATCTGTCGTGGCAATTAAAAAAGCAAATCAGGAAATCGTCGCTTACGGAAGCGCAGCTAAAGATATGGTTGGGCGAACGCCAGGAGAAATCGTAACCGTCCGACCAATGAAGGACGGGGTAATTGCGGATTTCGAATTAGCTGAACGCATGCTTCGGAATTTTATACGCAAAGTCAAATTGAATCGATTTGTTCGCCCCCGAATCGCGATAGCTATTCCTTCCGGGATAACTGATGTAGAGAGGCGTGCTGTTCGTGATTCGGCTGAACATGTGGGAGCGCGAGAAGTTTATTTAATAGATGAGCCAATGGCGGCAGCAATTGGCGTTGGACTCCCGATCAATGAACCGGTTGGAAGTATGGTTATTGATATCGGAGGCGGCACCACGGAAATCGCCGTGATCGCCTTATCGGGAATCGTCAATGATACTTCAATTCGAATCGCTGGCGACGAGATGACTGAATCGATTGTGCAATATTTTAAGCGAAAATATAATCTCCTCATTGGTGAGAATTCGGCTGAGATGATCAAGTGTAATATCGGCTCCGCCACTCCTTACAACGAAAAAGCCGCTCTGACCGTAAAAGGACGCGATCTGGTAGCGGGCATTCCCAAAACAGTTGAAATTACTTCTGAGGAGGTACAGGAAGCTTTATCGGAGCCGGTTGCCTCCATTGTTGAGGCAGTCAAATTATGTCTCGAACAAACTCCGCCAGAGCTATCGTCCGACATTCTGGACCGAGGGATCATTTTAACTGGCGGCGGCTCGCTGCTGAAAGGATTGGACGAACGGTTACGTGAGGAAACCAATCTACCAATTATCGTAGCGGAAGATCCACTGACTTGCGTAGTTCGAGGTACCGGTAAAGTGTTGGATGATCTGGAAAGTTATCATAAAGTTTTAACCAAGACGAGAAAAGATTATGTTGTTTAAATTGTCCATTATTTATTTTAAAAGATATGGGCAATTTGATTTCCAAACTGTTAAATGAACCAGTGACTAAAAATTTTTGATGTGAACTGATATGGCACGCCTTCGAGGATTTTCTGATTATAGAGACTATGTGCTTCATGCGATCCTGATAGTCATTTCGTTAATTTTGATTTCTTTCAATCAAAACAAGCAGATCGAATCTTTTAAAATGTGGATGGTCGGTTTGATTTGCAGGTTTCAGGAGCAATGGAGCTCATTGCAAGCCTATCGCGATTTACGAGAAAGCAATGAACAGTTGCTTCTGGAGAATACCAGATTAGCACTTGAAAATAGCAATCTCTATGAAGCGCGCCGGGAAAATGATCGCTTAAAAGAGCTTATTGCTTTTAAAGAACGAAATGAAATGAAATTAATTGCTAGCCATGTGATCATTAGAGGTGTTAAAGGCTTTATTAACGGTATCGTGCTGGACGTCGGGACCCAGGATGGTGTCACTAAAAATATGCCGCTGGTTGTTGCTAATGGTTTGGTTGGAAAAATTTATCAGGCTGGAGAAGATCAGTCAATTGCTCATTTATTATTAGATCGAAATTTTCGGGTAGGCGCTAAAATCCAACGGAGCAGAGTGGATGGAATTATAAGTTGGGAAGGCGGGGAATATTGCTTGTTGAAAGAAGTTCCTAATCGCTCGGACGTACAGATTGGTGATTCAGTAATAACTTCTGGCTATGGTGAACGATTCCCCCCCGGTATAATGATTGGCATTATAATGAATGTTACCGAATCGACTCAAGGAATGTTTTTGAAAATTGAAGTAAAACCGACAGTTGATTTTGAAAGGATGGAAGAAGTTTTTGTAATCGCAGAACAGCGCAAAGCAAATTGAACGTTTCGATTTTTATAAATCAATAAGTCTGATATTGCCGAATCCCTATTGAAGTTAAAATTCATGCAGCTAATCAAATACATTATCATATATTTCTTATTATTGTTTGTCGAGAAAAATTTGCTTCATTTGATCTCTATCAAAAATGTTACGCCGGATTTGATATTGATTTTTGTCATCATGGTTAGCTTGCGAGAAAAACGAAGTAAATCCACGGTGATAGGATTCTGTTCTGGGCTTATTCAGGACGCTTTTGTAACGCATTTTTTCGGACTTTCAGCCTTAGCAAAGTCAATCGTTGGTTTTTGGGGAGTGTTTTTTCAGCGCCCTAAAAAAAAATATAATCTCTCATCTTTCGCTGTTGCTGTTGTCATACTCACGTTTGTTCACGAGATCATTTTTGGATTCGTATATAACCTGGGCGTTCATATTGGATTTTTTCGACTTTTATTATATTTTATAATCCCGAGGATGCTATATACAGTAACCTTTGGTTTGATTAGTTTTTTGATTTTTAAACCGATGCTCTCGAAATCGGAAGAATTTTTTGATTAGGGATTGGATGCAATATGCAACCATATATGACCATTCCGAGAAAATATGTTTTATATTCGGCTTTTGTCGTTATTTTATTTATCGTTTTGATTTCTCGATTTTTCTATTTGCAGATTTATAAGCAGGCGCAATATTTCAAAGCCTCAGAAAGAAACAGAATTCGAGAAATTGTTATCGAAGCGAATCGTGGGATCATTTTGGATCGGAATGGAGAAGTGCTGGTCGATAATCATCCTTCCTATTCAGCTTATGCGATACCATTTGAAGTCAAAAAGGCTGATAGTGTTCTCGACCTGGCTGGGAAAATATTAAAAATGAAACCGGCTGAAATTCGCGATATAATTAGAAAAGAAAGAATCGGTATTTTTACACCCATCAAATTAAAGCGTCAAATCGATTTTGAGATTATCAGCGGAATTGAGGAGCAACGCCTGGATTTGCCAGGAATTATGTATCAAATTGAACCGCGTCGTTATTATCCCTCCGGCGTTCGAGCGCCACATTTATTTGGATATTTAGGAGAGATTACCAAACAAGAGTTGAATCAAAGCGAATTCAAAGAATTTCTACTGGGCGATATTGTTGGGAAAAAAGGATTAGAAAAGTATTATGATCGCGAATTGCGAGGCCTGCGTGGCTACCAGTATATCGAAGTTGATGTCCACGGACGCGAAATACGAAAATTAGAAGATAAACCAGAAATCCAACCATTGCCGGGAAGAAATCTTCATTTGACCTTGGATGCGGAATTACAGCGTATGTTAGAAGCTCGAATGGATTCCCTTCGTGGCGGTGCAGTTGTTTTAGACTGTACGAATGGAGGCGTTCTGGCGCTTGTAAGCAAACCAGATTATGATCCCGAAATTTTTACGAAGCCAGTTCCCGTCGAGATCTGGAAGCAATTGATAAACGATCCCTATAAGCCATTATATGACCGAATGGTACAAAGCCTTTATCCGCCCGGCTCGACTTACAAACTGGTATTGGCAGCAGCCGCACTGGAAACGGGAATTATAAAGCCCAGTTGGAAAGCATTCTGTCCGGGCTATACCTGGATGGGGCGAAGAAGGTTTGATTGTTGGAACCTGTCCGGTCATGGTGAATTGGAGCTGGTGCAAGCCATTGAGCAATCGTGCAATGTATATTTTTATAAATTGGGACTCAAAGCTGGTTTAGATAACTGGGCTAATTTTTCTCGGCTGTTGTTATTTGAGCAGACAACCGGAATCGATTTGATCAATGAAAAGGCGGGTTTGGTGCCCGACCGAAAATATCTTGATTCACGCTTTGGTAAAGATCGATGGCCTAAAGGAATACTGTTAAATCTAGCAATTGGTCAGGGTGATCTTTTAGTCACACCGCTACAAATGGCTCGATTAGCCATGATTATCGCCAATGAAGGAGTTTGCTACCCGCTTCATTTTTTGAATTATCTTGAGGATCCTTTTAATCATACGAAAAAGTCGGCTGTAATTGATTCAGTTAGAATTAACGGGATTTCGTCAGAGACTTTCAAAATTTTAAAACAGGGAATGTACCGGGTTTGCCAGGGTGATATGGGCAGTGGACGTGCAGCCAGCGTACGAGATATTACTGTAGCCGGGAAAACTGGCACCGCGCAGAATCCTCACGGAGAGGCTCACGCCTGGTTCATCGGCTATGCTCCGACAGAAAAGCCTCAAATCGCTTTCTGCATTTTGGTTGAGAATGGAGGCTCTGGTGGTAGAGTCGCTGCACCTATTGCGAGGGAAATTATCAAAAATTATTTTTTCCGGTCGAAACCAAATGATACTAACATCTAATGAAATAAAAATCTCTAGCGCCGATTACGGATTATTTTTAATTGTTATGATTCTCATCCTGATCGGTTTGGTTGCCATTTATAGCGCATCCTATCAAAGTGAATCTTCAGTTTTGAAGGCTAATTTTACACGGCAAGTAATATGGGTTTTCCTAAGTCTGATTTTCATTTTTGTGGCAATTATGTTGCCGACCCGGATTTATTGGGCATCGGCTTATTGGTTATATGGTATTACCATAATCCTGCTCATTCTAACTTTGATATTGAATCGCGGCAATGCTGTTGCCCGATGGATTTCGTTGGGGGGAATTCGTTTTCAGCCGGCTGAATTTGCCAAAATAAGCATCATTATTGTCTTAGCAAGATTTCTATCCGAAGAAAAGCGAAACTTGAATAATTTTAAAGACATCGTATTTTCATTCGGGATAGTACTGCTGCCATTTCTGTTAATCGCCAAACAACCTGATCTGGGCACAGCCCTCGTCTTTATCTCTATTATTTTGCCAGTGCTATTCTGGGCAGGGCTGCCGAGCTTCTTTGTGTTCATTGTCATCGCTCCCGTCATAGTAATGATTGCTTCTTTTAATTTTTACACCTATTTTTTAGCAATGATTTTAATTGCTATTGCGTTGCTAATTTTCAAGCGGGGACTTTTTCTTTCGATACTAATTATGGTGCTGAATATTGCCGGCGGTATTATTACCCCCATTTTGTGGAATCATCTTCGTGAATACCAGCAGCATCGGATTCTCACCTTTCTGGGATTAGAAATGGATCCCCAGGGATTAAGTTATCAAGTCATTCAATCAAAAGTAGCGATTGGGTCAGGCGGATTTTGGGGAAAAGGATTACTAAAAGGCACTCAAACTCAGCTTCGGTTTCTGCCTGAACAACACACCGATTTTGTCTTCTCTGTGATTGGAGAAGAATTTGGCTTTATTGGAAGCTTGATTGTGCTTATTCTTTTTTTAATTTTGTTGCTGCGCGGCGTCTATGTCGCTTCAAGAGTTCGAAATAAGTTTTCCGGATTGATGGTCATTGGTGCCACGATTGTTTTGGGTTTTCATATCATCATCAACATCGGGATGACAGTGGGAATGATGCCAGTTACCGGGGTTCCGCTGCCTTTTTTAAGTTACGGCGGATCTTTTTTGCTCGTCGCCATGACCTTAATCGGCATTATAATTAACTCATCAATAAGAAGATTTAAATACTAACTTGCGAATGTTTCAAATCGTCCAGCCTTCACAATAGCTGGAAAAAGGTTTTGCAGATTTGTTTGATCAACAAAATAAGGATTAAAAAGTGCATTCAAAATTATTTCAAATTGGACCATTAGAGTTTCATGGCTACGGTTTGATGTTAGCAATTTCATTTTTAGTTGGCATTTACTTTTCTATGTATCGCGCTAAAAAACAGGGTGTCGATCCCAATAAAATTGTAGATCTTTCGGTCGTCATCGTATTGAGTGCTATCTTCGGCGCAAGGTTTTTGTATGTGATTTTTCATTTAGATGAATTCAAAGGGCACTGGCTGGACACAATCAATCCTTTTCAAAGCTCCGGTCAAATTGGGATTGCTGGCTTAACTATGTTAGGAGGATTTGTTGCTGCGGTTGGTTTCGGTCTCCTCTACCTCAAGATTAAGAAATTGCCTGTACTAAAAATAGCCGATATCGTTATTCCTGCAGTCGGTTTGGGAAGTTTTTTTACTCGAATCGGCTGCTTTTTGAATGGCTGTTGTTATGGTGTACCTACGAAGGCGCCCTGGGGGATGGTTTTTCCAGCCGAGAGTCCAGCCGGATATTGTTTTCCGGATCAAGCCATTCATCCCGCTCAACTTTATTCGTCACTCTATGGTTTGATCATTTTTGGATTGATTTTATTTTTGGAACGGTATAAAAAATTTGATGGTTTTTTGCTGTTTATGTTTTTTATTCTTTTGGGGATCTCTCGTTTTACTGTTGACTTCTTTAGATATTATGAACACAGCATGGTCCTTTTTCAAACAGGTGGAATTTCAATCTCTGTCAATCAAGGTATAAGTGTGTTAATGATCGTACTGGGCATCGGACTAATCTTCATTCGAACAAACCAGATAAAAAAGGAGAAGCTTAACAAATAATAATAGCATACGCTTAAAATGGTTTTGAACTGCGTTTTTAATGGGGGGTAAAATTAGAACGCCATAATTAAAAATAGTCAAAGAAGCCTATAATCATAAAAATTTCAAACATTATTAATAAAACTAAAAAAATCACTTGACTTTTTAAATAAAGTTTAATAAATTTTTAAAACTAAGTCCCACAAACTCTTTCACTTATAAAAAGAGGGGAATAGAGTTGATGAGAAAAACGACTTATTTAAGCTTAATCGCAGTTGTCATTTTATCATCGAATTTAGCCTGGGCTGGAGGGGAGCAAACTAATTTTGGGATTGGCTTAAAAGCTGGCATCAATAGAGTGGAAGGCGATTGGCAGAATCCGTCTTTTAAACCCGCTATTTTTGGGCAGCTAACTTATAACCTATTTGACTACTTAGCGATTTGCGCAGAAGGCGGCTATGCGACCTTAGGGAATGAGGATAATTCCGCCATTGAAACCATAATTATTCCTTATGAAGGACATCTAAAGTTTTCTTTTTTCCCATTAGGGAAAATCAATCCATACGTCATCCTCGGAGGAGGTGGCGTTCACTGGAATTATACTGAAGATGGTAAAACCAAACTTGATCCTGCCAGCGGAAAATATTATAAGGGGTATGATTCGTTTGTCAAAAGCGGGGGCGGATTGGAATTGCCACTCAATCGATCCCATAACTTCTGTTTTGATATTGGAGCAACTTATCGATTATCTTTTACTGATTGGTTCGATATAGATAACTCTGGTGAT
>JAEAME010001496.1_pt1 | contig 16058 bp, 15 predicted proteins | sample 8958731 | NCBI WGS metagenome assembly JAEAME01 (sample SAMN16933194, study PRJNA681113) | bioreactor sludge metagenome | isolation source: anerobic bioreactor sludge (Control) | place: India:Bengaluru | collected 2018-10-24 | reverse complement strand
CTGAGGTCCTTTACTGGGTTTTTACTTACAGCCGTCGCATCCGGGATGATAAAGATAGTTAATAACAGATTTATGTCAACTAACTGGCCGGCTTCGGCGGGTGGGTCCACAACATCAGGGGGATGGCGGCGATGGTGATAAAAATAAAGATCTGCCAGGCTAATTTATAACTCCCGGTCATATCGAATATCCACCCGGCAAAAACTGGGCTGGTCATGCTCCCGATAACGCTGGTCAGCGTCAGTAAACCCATGATTGAGCCGTAGTGTTTCATCCCGAAGTAATCCGCCTGCATCGCCGGCCAGAGCGGGATCGGGCCGCCGAACCCCGGTCCATATATTAATAAAAAGACGGCTAATAGCCAGACGGTATTAGCGGTGATCAACGAAAAAATAAACAAACCTGCCGCCTGTAAACCGATGGAAAATGAGATCAGGTAGCGCTTGTTCGCATAATCCCCCCAGAATCCGAAACCTAACCGCCCCGTTAGCGACAGTACCGTCAATCCGGTAACCGAGAGGGCGGCGACTGTCGTTGGGACCCCGACATTTTCCAGGTAAGGGACAATGTGCACTGAAATAGCGCTGGTCCCCAACTGCTGAAACATCTGTACCAGCGAAATCATCCAGAAAGTCCGTGTCCGGAGTGCTTCCCTAGCTGTAAAACCTGCTGCTGGCTTAACCTCTGTCCGCAGCTTAACCTGGAGTTGTTCCGGGGAATCGCCGTCCGGCAGGTACCCATAATTCGACGGCCGGTCACGAAAGAGCAGACTGAGCGGGATGCCTATTATCCACATGCAGATACCTGTCACGAATAAGGTCTGCCGCCAGCCGACGACGGCGACCGCCCATGCCATGAGCGGTGCCAGCAGCCCGCTGGCCCCGGGGCCAATGAAGGTGATGGCCAATGCCCGGCTTCTTTTCCTGGTGAACCAGTTGGCTACCGTGGTGTTCATGATCAGTCCGGTGCCGAAACTCATGCCGATCGCGATAAAGACAAAAATACCGTAGAAACTCCACAAGGAGTTGATGCGGCTCATCAAGATGAAACCCAGGCCGATTACTGACCAGCCGAACAGCATCATTTTCCGCGGCGATAATTTGTCTGCCAGCACCCCTACGAGAGGACTGAAAAGTCCGGTCTCGATGCTGCGCAAGGTAAAGGCTACTGAAGTCGTGGCGGCATTCCACCCGAAAGTCTCCCGGATAGGGTTGAAGAAGACCGATAGCCCGTAATAAAAAGAGCCGCCGCTGAAAAAACGGAGTAAGGCGCCGGCAATAACGATCCACCAGCCGTAGAAAATTTTCTTCCTGGGGGCAGGTTTCAGATCGAGGTTGTTTGTTTTATCTTCTAACATCAAATTAAAGCAACGCTTGCGCTGCTGCCAAAATTCTAAATAAATGCTACTGATTATAGGCTTATTGATATGCTGGGGCAAACTATCCGTCCGTTCATTTTTTATGAGTCAATTCGAGTTGTTGAGAAAACCTTTATGTTGGGCTATGATTAGCGCGTCATGGCTGATGATACGAAGGGTTTTATTCGGAAAGCTGCCCAATCCCTGGTGGAGGCGCGATATGCTGTCGCCCTGACCGGGGCTGGTATTTCGACCGAATCCGGTATCTCCGATTTCCGCGGGCCGTCCGGACTCTGGACCAGGCATCCGGAAGCCGATCGGGCAGCTTACTTATATTACGAAACGTTCCTGAAAAATCCGAAGTCTTATTGGACCGAGACGTTATCTTCTGCCCGCGGCCCCGGCCTGGGTAATCTTTGGGAAGCCCAGCCCAACCCCGGCCACCTCGCCCTGGCCGAACTGGAGAAGATGAGTCTCCTGAAGTGCGTGATCACCCAGAACATCGATGCCCTGCATGAGAAAGCCGGTTCCCAGCGGGTACTGGCATACCACGGTAATTTTATGAAGCTGCGTTGTATTTCCTGCGGTGCCCGGTACTGGCGGGAAGAGTTCGACCTGGAACAGCTCCAGCAAGAGGATAAACTGCCGCCCCGGTGCCGGCGCTGCCGGGGTATTCTCAAGTCCGATACGGTCTCCTTTGGCGAACCGATCCCGGGAGATGTGGCCGCCCAGAGCCTGGCTGAAGCCCAGGTTTGCGATTTGATGCTGATCTGCGGTACCTCCGCTGTGGTCTATCCCTTTGCCTCCCTGCCGGCGGTTGCCCGGGAAAGGACCGGCGTAGTCATCATCGAGGTTAATGCCGAACCAACACCCCTCACCCGGGATGGAATATCCGACTACCTGATTCAGGGCAAGACCGGTGAAATTCTGCCGGCGATCCTCGCTGAAGTACGCCGGTTGCAGACGCATTAGCAGTTCGGGGAGGAGGTTAAGTATGGAAGTCAAGATCAATGGTGTTATGTTACGGTTGGTTGAGGGCGATATCACCCTCCAGGACACCGATGCCATCATTAATGCTGCCAATTCTGGGTTGATGGGCGGCGGTGGCGTGGATGGCGCCATCCATCGTGCCGGTGGGCCGGCTATCCTGGAGGAATGTAAACAGATCGTGGCTCGACAGGGACGGCTGCCTGCCGGCCAGGCAGTTATTACTACCGGTGGGAACCTGAAAGCGAAATACGTGATCCATACCGTAGGGCCGGTGTGGCACGGCGGCGGACACGATGAACCGGCACTCCTGGCCAGTGCTTACCAGGAAAGCCTGCAGTTGGCGGCCCGGCATGGCCTCCGCAGTATTTCCTTTCCTTCCATCAGCACCGGGGCTTACGGTTACCCCATGGAAGAAGCCGCCGAAGTCGCCCTGGGTGCCGTCAGGAATTTCCTGGAGGCCGCCTCCGGCAGCATCAGGGAAGTCGTCTTCGTTCTTTTCGGCCACCGGGCATATGAGGCTTACGCCGCCGTATTAACCGAAATGTCCCGCCCTGCTTGATGCCTGATCGGAAATAGTAAAAGCGGCCTTGCTTCCTGCGGCATCCAGTGCTTTCCGCAGGCCAACGATAAAGTTACCGATCTCAATTTTCCAGTTAAACCCCTCCATCAACTGTACCAGGCGGCTGCCTACGATAACGCCGTCGGCATAACGGGCTACTTCACCGGCCTGTTCCGGGGTCGAGATGCCGAAGCCGACGCATAATGGCTTACGGGTAGTTTTCCGTACCTGCCGGACAAAATTTTCCAGTTCGGCTGGCAGTTTATTCCTGGCCCCGGTAACTCCGGCGATAGAGACCATGTACACAAAACCGGCCGCGTGTTCCGTCACCAGTTTGATCCGCTCGCCGGTCGCTGTCGGTGCCAGGAGATAGATCAGGTTGAGTTCGTGTTCTCCGGCCGTTTTCTCCAGTTCCGCCCCTTCATCCGGCGGCAGGTCGGGAATGATCAGGCCATCGATCTTTGATTCGGCACATGCCTGGGAAAACGCTTTTATTCCATAACTGTAGACTGGATTATAATAACTCATGAAAACCAGCGGGATATCGGATTTTTGCCTTATCCGCCGGACGGCTTCCAGGCATTGCTGCGGCGTAGTTCCGTTTTGTAACGCTGCATGACTGGCTTGTTGAATGGTGGCGCCGTCGGCCAGCGGGTCGGAAAAGGGAATACCCAGTTCCACCAGGTCGCAGCCCAGCTCCGCCAGCAGCGGCACCGCTTCCACCGTAGCTTCCATCGAAGGATACCCTGCAGTAACATAAGCGATTAATGCTTTGTGATTATTATTGAAGATACTCGAAATCCGGCTCATAGTGTCACCCCCAGTGCTGTGGCAACGATACCCATATCTTTGTCCCCCCGCCCCGAAAGGTTGATTACGACGGCCTGTTCTTTATCCAGGGAAGGCGCCAACTTGACGGCATAAGCAACGGCGTGGGCGGATTCCAGTGCCGGCGTGATGCCTTCTAACCGGCACAGCAGTTGAAAAGCCTCCAGGGCTTCCTTGTCGTCCACGGATATATATTGAGCTCGCCCGGAATCTTTTAAAAAACTGTGTTCCGGCCCTACCCCGGGATAATCCAGGCCGGCGGAGATGCTGTGGGTTTCCTTGATCTGGCCGTGGCTGTCTTGCAGGACATAGGATTTTGTCCCGTGCAGGATGCCCGGCGTGCCGGTACCAAGGGTCGCGGCATGTTTCCCGGTAGTGATGCCCTGTCCCCCCGCCTCCACCCCGATCAGTTTTACTTCCTTGTCATTTAGGAATGGATAAAAGATGCCCATAGCATTACTGCCGCCCCCCACGCAGGCAATGATGTAGTCCGGCAGGTGCTGCATCTGCTCCAGGGCTTGCTGCCGGGTTTCCTGGCCGATCACCGACTGGAAGTCACGTACGATCATGGGGTAAGGATGCGGCCCCACCACCGAACCCAGCAGGTAATAGGTGTCCCCGGCATTGCTGACCCAGTCGCGGAAGGCTTCGTTGATGGCGTCCTTGAGTGTGCGGCTGCCGCTGCCGACCGGGCGGACTTCTGCCCCCATCAGTTTCATACGGAAGACATTCAGCGACTGCCGCTGCACGTCCTCTTCCCCCATATATACGATGCATTTCATGCCCAGCATGGCACAGACGGCGGCCGAAGCGACGCCGTGCTGGCCCGCCCCGGTTTCGGCAACGATCCTTTGTTTGCCCAGTCGCCGCGCTAACAGTCCCTGGCCCAGGGCATTATTTATTTTGTGTGCCCCGGTGTGGGCCAGGTCTTCCCGCTTGAGATAGATGCGGGCACCGCCGCAGTGTTCGCTCAAGTGGGTGGCATAATACAGGGCGGTCGGACGGCCGGAATAATACCGGGACAAGTTAGCGTACTCCTCCCAGAATTGCTGGTCGCCCCTGGCTTCGTTGTATGCCCGGTTAAGTTCTTCCAGGGCAGGTACGATCGTCTCGGGTACAAACCGCCCCCCGTAATCTCCAAAATATCCTTTGTTATCTGGCAGCAACTAGATCACCCCCTAACAGGTTCTTATATTCATGGCTGATGTGCAGCCTACCGGTCGCCGGTCAATATTCTTTTTTTCATGGTTTTCTCCCTTCCGCTGGACGGGCATCTGCCTGTTTGACCATCCGGATAAAAGCCTTAATTTTCTTTGGGTCTTTGATTCTGTCCGACTCCACCCCACCGGATACATCCACCCCCCACGGATGGACCTGGTTGATTAAATCTGTCACGTTTCCCGGGGTCAAGCCGCCAGCCACTATTACCGGATAACCGATGGCAGTTTCCCGGGCAATCTCCCAATCGAAAGCCTGGCCGGTGCCTCCGAAAGCGTTGCTGGTACCGGTATCGAGTAGATATATAACATCCATGTTTTTCAGGATACGAACCCCTTCATCAATCACGGCGGTCACATCCCCGGATGTCATACCTGGCATAATATGGATCACTTTTATCAAAGGCCGGCCGATCAGTAAACAGTAATCCCATGGCTCATCCCCGCTGAGTTGGATATGGTCGAGGCCGCAGAATCCAGCAATACGGTTGACTTCGGTTGCCGGGGTGTCGGCAAAAACGCCGACAACCTGCGGGCGGTGTATTAACATAGATAATGCTCTGACTATTTCCTCGGCTTTAGCCAGCGTTACCTGTCTCCGGCTCTCTGCAAAGACCAGGCCGATATAGTCAGTGCCCGCTTCCACCGCTGTTAAGGCAGATGAAACGTCTGTAATACCGCAAATCTTGATCCGGGTCACTGTAACTCCTTCATCTTAGCCGCTATATCAGGCGCGGCCATCAAAGCCTCGCCGATCAAAACTGCGTCCACCCCCCACTGCTGCATCCGTTCCATATCAGCCCGGTTTTTGATGCCGCTTTCACTGACTACTATTTTTTCCGGGGGGATAAGGCGCCTTAATTTTTCTGTCGTAGTTATGTCAACTTGAAAGGTCGTCAGGTCACGGTTGTTGATGCCGATGATAGCGGCATTACTCTTCAAAGCCGTATCCAGTTCTTTTTCGTTATGTATCTCGACCAGGGCTTTCATACCAAGCTGGTGCACCACTGCCAGCAGTTCACCGAGTAAAGACGGCGTAAGAATAGCGGCGATAAGTAAAACTGCATCTGCCCGGTGCGCCCGCGACTCGAAAACCTGGTAAGGCTCGAACAGGAAATCCTTCCTTAAAACTGGTATCCGGTAACCTGCCAGCGTTTGCTTCACCGTATCAAGATAGGTCAGGCTGCCCTGGAAGTAGCGGGTTTCAGTTAATACCGAGATAGCAGCCACCCCGTTTTCGGTATAAACCTGGGCTGTCCTTACCGGATCAAAGTCCGCTGCGATCAAGCCTCTGGAGGGTGAGGCCTTCTTGATTTCAGCAATGATCTTGATGCGTTCCCCTTTCAAACTCGCGGTAAAATCAAGCGGCACCGTAGCTTCATGCGCCTGAATTTCCACTTCCTTGAGAGACAGCTTTGTTTTAGTTTCCCCCAGTTCTTGTTTTTTGGCTTTGATGATCTCATCCAGTATCATGCTTTCTTCCTCAATTAACGGCCTCTCCTGGTGTTAATTGGTAAAACCTTGAGTTATCTCTGTCATCTGGCCCAGTTTTTCCCGGGCTCGGCCGCTGTCGATGGCATCTTCCGCTTTCCGGGCGCACATTACGAGTTCACGGACACCACCTTCATGGGCTTGCCCTGCCAGGAGGCCGGCGGCAGCATTCATCACTGCCATTTCGCGGCAGGTCCCTTTTTCGCCGTCCAGGATGCGGCGGAGAATCAGGGCATTATCTGCTGCTGTCCCTCCGCGGATTTCAGACGCCGGGGTAGGCAGGAATCCGAAATCTTCCGGTGTGACCTGGTATTCTGATATATTGTTTTGATATACTTCCCAGATTTTACTGGGCCCGGATATCGATATTTCGTCCAGCCCTTCCAGACCGTGGACGATCAGGGCATGCCTGGTTCCCAGCAGGGCAAGTGCCTGTACCATCTTGGCCCCAAACTGCGGCGCGGGAACCCCGATTACCTGGGCCTGGGCGCCCGCCGGATTGGTTAACGGGCCGAGGATATTGAAAATCGTCCTGATGGCGATTTCCTTCCGGGGCACCGCAGCATATTTCATCGAAGGATGAAAGGATGGAGCGAACATGAATCCGATGCCCACTTCCTGCAGGCATTTTTCTACCTGTACTGCTGTCAGGTCCACCTTTATCCCCAGGGCTTCCAGGACATCGGCGCTGCCAGCTTTGCTGCTCATGGCCCGGTTGCCGTGCTTTGCTACTTTCATCCCAGCCCCGGCCACGATGAAGGCTGCTGTGGTGGATACATTGAACGTGGCGGCCCCATCCCCGCCCGTGCCGCAGGTATCCACAACCGTGCCGCCGCCATTATCCACACGGACCGCTTTAGCGCGCATGGTCCGGGCCAGTCCGGCGATTTCTTCCACCGTTTCGCCCTTCATACGCAGGGCGGTCACGAAAGCCCCGAACTGCGAAGGCGTTACCTGGCCGTCCATGATTTCTTCCATTACTGCCGCCGCTTCCTCCATGGATAACGACCGGCTGTCAACTACCATCTGGATCGCTTCTTTTATCATATCGACACTCCAATCAACTTGTCTGGCTGAGGTTGATTCTCCATTGTTTCTACCGGTTTCTTCTATAACTCCAGGAAATTACGCAGTATGCCTTTCCCGTTTTCGGTCATGAACGATTCCGGGTGGAATTGGACGCCTTCTACCTTATACTGGCGGTGGCGGAGTCCCATGATTTCGCCATCCTCCGTCCAGGCTGTGACTTCCAGGCATTCAGGTAAATTCTCGCGGGATACTGCCAGGGAATGGTAACGGATGGCAGTGAAGGGATTAGGCATGCCGGTAAATACGCCGGTATTATTATGGTGGATCGATGAGGATTTACCATGCATGATCTTTTGTGCCAGCCCTACGCTGCCCCCGTAGCTGTAACCGATACACTGGTGGCCGAGGCAAACTCCTAATAGCGGTAGTCGGCTGCCGAAATTGCGGATAACCTCGTTGGAAATACCTGCTTGCCGGGGATGCGACGGCCCCGGAGAAACGATGATCCGTTCCGGGTTCATTGCCCTGATCTCGCTGATGGTGGCCTTATTATTCCGGACTACCTTGACTTCCGCCCCCAGTTCACAAAGATACTGGTACAGGTTATAGGTAAAACTATCGTAATTATCGATCAGTAGCAGCATGCCCTGCCTCCTCAGATGATTCTGCTTGTTCGATCGCTTTCAGTGTTGCCTGGGCTTTGTTCAGGCTCTCCTGGTATTCCCGTTCTGGAACGCTGTCATAGACGATGCCCCCGCCGGCCTGGACGTAAGCGGTGCCCTGTTTCAGGACAATCGTACGGATGGCGATAGCCATGTCCATATTCCCGGAATAAGCAAAATAACCGGCCGCCCCCGCATATGCCCCTCTTTTACTGGGTTCCAGGGCGGTGATGATTTCCATCGCCCGGATTTTCGGAGCTCCGGAGACTGTGCCCGCCGGGAAACATGCCCTTAGGGCATCAAAGGCGGTCATTTCCGGCCGGAGTTTGCCCTGGACATGGGTCACCAGGTGCATCACGTGGGAGTAACGTTCCACGTCCATGAGTTCACTGACATTAACGGTACCCGGTTGACTCACCCGGCCGATATCATTACGGCCAAGATCAACCAGCATGATATGCTCGGCGCGTTCTTTTTCATCATGTTTCAGTTCATCTTCGAGCTGTCGGTCCTCAACAGGGGTTTTCCCGCGGGGGCGGGTGCCGGCCAGGGGCCGGGTAACAATGGTGTCTCCGTCTACCCGGACCAATATCTCCGGGGATGCCCCGATGAGCTGGAAATCCAGGAAATCGAGATAGAACATATAAGGCGAGGGATTGATGGTCCGTAGCGCCCGGTATATTTCAAAGGGATGGCTTGCCGTCGGCCGGGCCAGGCGTTGTGATAGGACCACCTGGATGGCTTCTCCGGCAGTGATATATTCCTTGATCTTGCCCACGGCTGCCTTGAATTCCCCTTTAGAAAAGTTGGAGGTCATTGGCGGCACTGAACAGGGGGAGTGGCGCGGGGTATAGGGGGAGTCCGGCATCGGCTGGTACAGCCTTTCTACCAGGGCATTGATTTTCCCTGCTGCCTGGCGGTAAGCGGTTTCGATATCACCGTCCAGGTGCACATGGCTGACCACCTTGATCCGGTGTGTTGCGTGGTCAAAGATCAACATCGTATCGGCCAGCATAAAAAAGGCCAGCGGGATATCAAGGGGATCAGCTGCAGGTGACGTTAATTCTTCAAAACAGGTTACTGCCTCATACCCGAGATAGCCAACTGCCCCCCCGGTGAATTTCGGCAGGCCGTCGATTTCTGCAATGCGATACCGCTGTAGTTCGGCGGCAATAGGCAAGAGGGGATCGTTTTTTCCGGCGTCAGTTATTTTGATCGTTCGGTAGGGTTCAGTACCTATAAAACTGTAACGGCCGATCCTTTCGCCGCCTTCTACGCTTTCTAACAGATAGGAATAACCGCCGCGGTTAAGCTTCAGATAGGCGGAAACGGGTGTCTCGAGGTCGGCAATGATTTCCCGGTATACCGGGATGATGTTAGCCTCTGTCCTTAGATTCTTAATGTCTTCCAGTTTTGGGTACATTGGCAGCTCCGTAGTAAAACTAAAAGCCCTCGCCGATAGGGGCGAGGGCTTTTCCTTCGCGGTGCCACCCTAATTATCCCGATAATGATACGGGACATCTCTTTCAGGTACGGCCCCGGATTAACGGGACGATACCCTGGGTTTTGATAACGGTACCCTTTCCGTCATAACCTACTCATACGATAACTCCGTATTTTCGGCTTGCAGCTCCCGAGTCCATTCAGATCTCTGCGCTAGCGCCGGCTCACACCTCACCCGGCTCTCTGAGCTCCGCTGGCGGCTTACTACTCTCGTTCGTCGCCTTTAAAATATTCAATTATAGAAAGTCTAAACCGCGTTAGACGTCCTTGTCAAGTACTGGTTTTGTAGGCTCTGGATCGATTTTTTTTATCCAACCATTGCTGATAGCCATCAATACGGCAGAAGTACGGTCATTAACGCCAAGTTTGGCAAAGATGTGGCTGATATGGTTCTTGACCGTCTGGTCGCTGATGTGTAATGTTGCCGCGGTCTCCTTATTTGACCTTCCTTCCCCCAGTAGCTGAATAACCTGGAGTTCGCGGTCGGTCAAAGGTGATTCTATTACTGGAAACTCAGCCTCTGCCGCGGCAGTTTCCTTTGGCGTTTCCTGTGTCCGGCTAGCCAGCATATCCAGGTAATCACGGATTTCATTTTGTAAGTAATCGCGTTCGATTCTCTTGGCTTGTTGATAACTGAAACCCCAGATTACCGCCAAACCGAGGACAGCCACGATGGCAATCACTGCGATGCTCGCCGAACGAAATGCCAGGATAATAGTTAATATGAGGATGGTATAAGCCAGAATCAGAGTACTAGCATTCCACTTGAGGGCAGCTCCCCTCTCTTTAGCTCTCCGGATGAGTAGTTCTTTTATCTGGGTATTATTAAGAAGCTCTGAATCTCCATGAAATGACGCTTTCCCGCCTGTTCTCATCTGATCATAGTTACCTGCGAATCAAGACTTAACTAAATTCTAACACGTGTAGATATGAAAGTACATATGAGTAAATATGCGTATTACAAATGTACTTTATCGTTCAAGCCCAACTTCCTTGGTAATAACATCGTGAACGCTGCCTTCCTGTATGGTGCGGGGAGATACTACAGTCAGCCGGGCTCGCTGCTGGAATTCTTTGATTGAAGCGGAGCCGCAGGCACTCATCGTCGCTTTAATCTTGGCCAATGTCAGGGCGAGGTTATCCTTGAGTTTTCCGGCGTAGGGTACATAACCATCAACTCCCTCTTCGAAAATCAAGGCATTTTTGCCGTCACCAAGATCATAGCGCTGCCAGTTCTGGGCACGGTTGGTGCCTTCACCCCAGTATTCTTTCAGGTAATGATTGCCTTCAACGATTTTTTTTGAAGGGCTTTCATCGAACCGGGCAAAATAACGGCCCAGCATGGTAAAATCAGCACCCATTGCCAGGGCTAGTGCGATCTGGTGGTCGTGGTTGGTGCCACCGTCGGAACAAATCGGTACATAGATGCCGGTTTCGGCACAATATTCGTCCCTGGCTTTAGCGACATCCAGTATCGCTGTAGCCTGGCCGCGGCCGATCGCCCTTTGTTCACGGGTAATACAGATAGAACCACCGCCGATGCCGACTTTGATAAAATCAGCCCCCGTCTTGACCAGGTACATAAAAGCTTCGGGGTCGACGACATTGCCGGCACCTACTTTGATGGTATTGCCGTATTTCTTGCGGATATATCTCAGGGTTTCGCTTTGCCATTCTGTATAGCCGTGAGACGAGTCAATGCACAGGATATCTGCCCCGGCTTCGACCAAGGCGTGCACTCTTTCCGCATAGTCTTTGGTATTGATGGCCGCCCCTACCATCAGCCGTTTATTGGCATCAAGCAGTTCGTTCTCATTCTCCTTGTGTTCGGTATAATCCTTGCGGAAGACGAGGTGGACTAGTTTCCGGTTGTTATCGATCACCGGCAGGCAGTCGATCTTACTTTGCCAGAGGAGATCGTTGGCTTCGGTCAGCGAGATGCCTACTTTCCCGTAGACCAACCGGCTGAACGGAGTCATGAAATCAGCGACTTTCTTTTCCGGAGGGTCGCGGGTGACCCGGTAGTCCTTCGAGGTAATGATGCCGAGCAGCTTACCGTTGGGTTCTCCGGAATCGGTAATGGCAACAGTAGAATGGCCGGTCTTCTGTTTCAGTAACAGCAGGTCAGCCAGGGTATTATCCGGTTTCAGGTTGGAGTCGCTGGTAACGAATCCGGCCTTGAAAGCTTTGACTTTGCGGACCATATCGGCTTGCAGTTCCATTGATTGGGAACAGAAAATGAAAGACAGCCCACCGCAGCGGGCCAGTTCGATGGCCAGGGTGTGGTTGGATACTGCCTGCATGGCCGCAGAGACGATGGGGATATTCAAACGGACGACCTGGTTGGGTTTCCGCTTGTATTTGGTGACGACCGTCGAGAGGTCTATATTGCCCGGTATGCATTCTTTCGTGGTGAGGTTGGGGACCAGCAGGTATTCCTCAAACGTTCTAGAAATTTCGTCAAAGATTTTGACCATTTCCAGTCTCCTTCGGCAATCGTATACAAGAAGTATAAAAGATATAGGATAGATATTTCAGGTTATCTTTGTCAAATTTTGTTGACCTGAATCTATCGCCAGAAAACTCTGGATTTTATTGTTTATGCCTATTCAGGGCTTCCCATATGGTCACTCATGTGACGGAAGAAATAGGGCATGGTGGGTGGTAATTTCTCCCGTGAGCATCCTTCCGTCAGGGTTTCTGGAAGTACACGCTGCAGATCTTCGGGTGTCCAGGAGCCGTCTTTCCACAGGGCCTGGGCTACCGGCGGGGGGTCGATGAAGATGCCGACATGGCCGTGCCATACTTCGAAAATGCAGCCGTTGATATCGCCCGCCGCTTCGCTGGCCAGGTAAACTACCAGGGCAGCTACGTCTTCGGGGAGGAGTCGGGACATGGTCGTATTCAACCCTTTCGCCCCGCGCCAGGCGGCAATCGGCCGGATCACATTGCAGGTGATACCGTGTTGTCCGACTTCTCGGGCGACCGACCGGCAAAACCCGGTGATGCCTTCCTTGGCGGCAGAATAGGTAGACTGTCCGCCAACGCCAAAACCGACATGAGAGGAAGTGCTGACGATGCGGCCGTACCCCTGGCTTTTCATGACTTTACAGGCTGCCCGGGTACAATAAAATGTCCCGTAGAGGTGTGTTTTGATCACCAGGTCCCAGTCATTGGTAGGAATCTCATCGATCGGCTGTACCCGGAGCACACCGGCATTATTTATCAGGACGTCGAGCCGGCCGAATTTATCGAGCGCAGTTTGGATAACTTTATTCGCTCCTTCTTCAGTTGCCACGCTATCATAGCTGGCTGCGGCGGTCCCGCCCGCCTTAACAATATCGGCAACCACCTGGTCGGCGGCTGCAGAGGAAACGCCGAAGCCATCATGAGAGGTGCCCAGATCGTTCACTACTACTTTAGCCCCCCGGGCAGCCAGTCCCTTGGCTTCCGCTCGGCCGAGGCCGTTTCCGGCACCGGTAACCACAGCTACTCGGCCTTGCAGCATGTTTTCCATAGTAAACACCTCCAGTATTTTGCCTGATACAACCAGTTTTTTCGGTAGTCCATCGGAAAGGTTCCTGTTTATTACATATCAACATTTACTTTGCTTTTAAAGATAAAAGATAATTGTCAGCTTCGGACCATTCTATTGGTTTCGGGAAATACTGCTCTTTCCAATTCTTCCACCACAGGATCCTTGTCAATTTCCCTGTACCATATAGCTTGGAGCCACCGGCAGTCGCGATTCCCCGGCCGTTTTTGTTATCAAAAGCTACCACTCCCTTTGAAACAATGCACCCTTTCTCCAACAAGTACCGGTTTCTATATCGTCCAGTATAGTAGTAAATACCCAATCCCCGGTATTTTGGATTGGACCATGCGCTTCGCGTAAATATTTCTTTCTTTTCATAGTCTATTTTGATGGGCGCCGCTTTGATGGCAGATTGGGTTTTTCGGGAAGGGATAATCCAGTTGATGGCGGCAAATTCCTTATCCACGAAAGTGCAACAGGCGATGGCACCCAGGTCAAGCCATTTCCGGTATAGGGTTAGGCCATGGTTGAAGTAGGTAGGGTGGGAACGGAAAAAGTACCCCTGCGCTTCCAGCGAATCGGCTTCCTTGTTGGAGGTGATGACTTTAAAACTTAGCCTATCCATGCTGACGCGTGGTTTTGAAGCTTCTGACTTGAATTCAGCGGATATTTTGTTTGTTGTGAGCCAGAATGATTCGGTTTTGTATACAGGGCTATAAGCGAAACGTAAGCCAACTTTAAGGAGGCCGGCAATGCCATTAGATTTTTGGATAGAGACTGTTTGGTTTATGAATTCTTTAATAGAATAAATAACAGACAATTCGTCGCTCCATACTTAAGCTGGGAATACATTATCTTAACAATGATATAAGATATTCAGGTTTTTTTATGTTCTATATTGTTAAGAGCAAGATTCTGGATTGATCAATAAGTGCTACTAGTATACTACTGACTGATATGAAATATAAAGTTGTTTACGTTAAGGCGTTCTCACTTTGAGTAGCATATCCGATCGAGTTTATAAGATTCTCCAGGTTTATAGCAATGATCCGGCATAATTTGGTGTACTTTAAACTCATGTTAGGGCTGATATAGTTGAATTCAATTGACAACCAGACCAGGTTGTTTAGCAAGTTAATGTCACTATACAACTCGGTTAACCTGTTTTTCAGATCCGTATTCATATTTCTTACCAGCCGTTGATTTGCTTCCCATAAGGCTGTCTTCAATGGTGATAGGCTGTCCCCTGTCAATTCTCTTATAATTTGGCGATTACATATGAATTCGTCTAGAAATACAGATAAATGATTATGTGGTTGGTTTTGTTCGATTGTACTTTCATTTTCAGTTTCGCGTGAAACGTGAAACGAGTTCTTATTTAATGCCGGCTTATTGTTGGCCAGCTCGGAGTCATATTCTGCGCCTAATGGAATCCCGTCATCTCCTCCTCCCGGATTATCTGTAGATAATTGCTGCAAATTTTCACTGTAGGAATCCGATGTGTTAATGCCGGTACTTTCTATGAAAAAATAAGTTATTTCACCTTCTGGTTGAAATCCTTTGTCATTGACGTTGGTTCTTGCTATCAATATTGAGCTGAACCACCTTCTTACGGATATAAGTTTAATTACGAGATATTGCCATACACTTTCACGGGTTTTTCGAATTGCTGGGACAGGAATGTAAAAATAAACAATACTTAGAAGTATACCAACCACGACTCCGCCAAGCGTTGTAACCCCAACCTGCCACAAATTCATCATATACCTGCCTGAAAAAAGGAATAGGAAGAATCTGGTATAACATCCCTTTATTTGTCTTTATTCAATCTTAATTAACAATAACTGTATCAAACTATCACTTCAATAGCCCGATTTGGTTGCCGCGGGTACCTTGGTCATGGCTCAGAAGTTTGGTTATCAAATATATTCTTAAACCATGCAAAATATAGGGAACAGGGATAATACCTCAATCAAGACGTGGCATATAAGAAGATCAAGCTGCAATATAGTGAATAAGATCTTTCTTGGGTAGGTTAAGATTGTCAGATAACTATCGACCACCTGATTGGTTTCACATCACCAGGTGGTCGAACTAACAGGATGTCCGGGGGTATTATGATATGTGTTTCCCTGTGATATCTTCAGCTTTATATTATTTTATGAGGTTGTGAACTGAAAGTCTTTACCATATACAGTATTACCTTCAGCCCCAACTGCCTTCGCTCTGAAATGATAAGTGGTCCTGCGTTTTAACCCACTCAGGCGGTATCTAAACACTTTAGGGACTGAACTGTTCCAGGATGAAGGTGTTGCAGATACACTGCCGCCGGTATAAGTAGTGTCGGTTCCCCATTCGAAGGACAAAGCAACGATACTATTTCCCCGGTTGATCAATGTACCATTTAGTACGGCACTGTTTCTTCCGATGTTTGTTGCTTTAGTTGTGGCCACTGCCAGCTTACTTGAGACGGTAATCGATAGTGTACGGTTGGAGATAGTATTGTTACTATCGGTAACCTGGACTGTAAAAGTTGATATCCCGGCAGCAGTTGGATTTCCTGAGATCACACCCCCTGAAGTGAGGGTCAATCCAGCAGGTAAATTTCCGGACTTTATTGTCCATGTATAAGGAGTGATACCACCAATTACTGCCATGCTTTGGTAATACCATGATCCCACCTGACCACCAGGTAAAGTACTAGCTGCAATTACTAAGGGAGATATAGTAGGTTTGGGTTCTGGATCTAATACATCAGTCTGGTCGAATACGGCAATAATTGAAATTGGTTCGATCATCGGCCATGATGTAGGATTCTCCGCCCAACCGGCGTAATCGGGATTATTCCCGGGCCAACTCCAGGTTCGGAATGTCCAACCGGCAGCTG
>JAEAME010001494.1_pt1 | contig 16070 bp, 13 predicted proteins | sample 8958731 | NCBI WGS metagenome assembly JAEAME01 (sample SAMN16933194, study PRJNA681113) | bioreactor sludge metagenome | isolation source: anerobic bioreactor sludge (Control) | place: India:Bengaluru | collected 2018-10-24 | reverse complement strand
CTTTTTGTGGTGTATTCAAACTCTATTGCTAATCATACTTTATTTTCAACCTTATGACCTAAGCATAAACACCAAAATATCTCTCCATTTGCTTCAAAAGTTAGTGGAACTGAGTTAGCCACATCACACTTTTTATACCTTAAGTTATTTTTTTCATTAATAGTCCTATGAATAAGATAGTTTAAAGATGAGCTCTCACCATATAATCCAATAAAACTGTCAATTTGCGAAAACTTTTGATTAAGCTTTTTAACATTATTGCAAAGGTAGTCTATATCATAAAAAGCATTATCTATTGAATATGTATAATTATAATCATTTTTAATTAAACTAATACTTATTTTTATATTTGGTTTTTTAATTAAATCATTTCGCCTCAGCAGTTCTATAAAATCATCAATATATGGTTCCAATTCTTTTGTCCACATTATAGCAATTGAAATTTCTTTATTTAACGATTCAATATATTTAATACCATTTATTATCTTCTCAAAAATCATTGAACCTGAGTATTGATTTATAGATTTTATTATATCATCTGTACCATCTAAAGAAACTTGAAATTTATCAATAAGACTATAATTAATATGTTTTCGATAATCAAATAAATTAACGCCATTAGTAAATATAGAAAATTTTTTAGACTGAAAACTATTCAATACATAGTTTATAGTATCAATATTTTGAGGCAGCAATGATTCTCCCCCAGATAATATAATTTCATTAATTTCGTTAATCTCAAAGCAACTCTGGGATAAATACTCTTTAATCAAATCAATATCCTTAATTGTCATAAATTTTTTATATTTAGGTATATCTTTATATTTATTTTGATAGCAATAAACACATCTAAAATTACATTCATGCGTTAAATTCAATGTGAAAGCTTTAACATTGAATTTATCCATATATAACTCTGATGTTTCTATTAGTTCCTGCTCAATTTTTGCGATTACATCTTTATGTAAAATTTGCTTACTACTATATAGTTCATCTAATAATTTATTTTCTTCTTCAGTTAATAAAATTCTATTATTTATTTTATTTTCTATTTCTACGATACCTAAGAGAAGTTTCTTTGTAAGTTTTTGTCTTCTAAAACTTATTAAATTCATCATAATAACATTTTCTTCATCTAAATAATAAATTAAATTACCAAAAACAAATCTTTTCTTCATGACTATCCTCCATGACTATAATTATTTCATTTTAAATATATAGATATATAATTTTAATCTAATTATAAATTATATTAAAATGTTCAACAAACTCTTTTATCTTATCATCTATTATTTTAATTATTTCTACATTTTTAGGATCAAAGTTTTCTAACGATAAGCTTCCTCCTGAAAGTTCTCGAGCCAAATCAATAATAGTGTCTTCCACAAAATCTCTAATCATAATCATATAATTATCATCACCAGTATAATAATAGGGATTTAAATAATAGTTATCTGCTAGTTCTTTTGAAGTTAATTCATCTTTAATAATCACTTTATAAATTTCATTTATTATAGATGTTGATTCTTTTTCCATTTTTTCATCAAGCTTTATTATATATTCCCAATCATCGTTTACTTGAAGTATTTCTCTTATATTAACTGTATCAAAGGTAGGTACTTGAGATGTAAATGGTGTCAAATTATCTCTAATTAACATAGAATAACTTAAATCACTAATGATAAAATTTGCCACATCATATATTTTATCATTTGTTATTTTCTCATCTATGTAAAGACATGGAGAATACAAAAGAAGACGTGGATTAAGTACTAATGTTTTGTTAAAGATATCTTCTATATTACTAAACAAATAACGAGTTATTATATTAGGAGTCATTTCGCCTTCTGAAAGAGTTAATTTGCTCTTTTTATCAAACACATGTATATCCTCGCCATTTCTATATACGTTGCTTTTATCTGTATATAATAAACCATCATAATACAATATAGTATTATCACATATACTTAATATTGACTTTTTTAACAATTTAGTAAATTTTTCTGTATTTTTAATTTCAATGCTTTCCTTATCAACAAATAAAAGGCTATTTAAATTTAAACAATAATCTATCATTTCATATCTTTCTCTTGTATTAAGTATAAATTTAGCGCCTTTTTCTTTCATTTCTTGCTTTATATCAAGATACTCGCTATATGTAATTACTCGTTTATTAGAGGTATCTATGCCATAATACTCCATTGCATCATTGTTTATAGCAACTACCCAATAATTTATTCCTATAGGAACACAAAATCTGCCTTTGTGAATACTAAAGAGATTGTCGTAATTAACAAGCTTTGTATAATCTGCATGATCTTTTGAAATATTAATTAAATTCCTTGCATCATCAATTATAATAAAATTACCTGAAGCTGCTGCTAAATTTCTTTTAAATATATAATCCTGATATGACATAACTTTTTTATCATATCTAAAAATTTTAAGTGGAATATTTTCCTCTTCACAATATATTTTAACTTCTTCAGCAATTTTATCTGAAAAGTCTTCCTCTTTTTCAAAACTATAATACCATAATTGAATTATATCTTTATCGCTTTTTTCCTTATTGCATGATGTTAGAACAGTAAACATTATTAATGTAAGTAAAATATTTACTGATAATTTTCTTTTCATTTAACATATTCCCCCTATCAACTTAATTACTTCTTAAAACTTGTATTATAAAGATTATATTAGTGGAAAATAGGAAAAGAGTTTATAACTTAAACTCTTTTTTCCTATTTATTTTTAATCATTACTTAACTTTCCCATTTACTGCCAGGATAACAAAAAGCGGGACAACCTTTCTTTTCATCTTCACAACTATCCATAGTTGTGTAAGGAGTTGGTCTTGGATTAGGATTACTACAAAACATTGTAATATAACCCCCTCCCTGCGGTAAAACATCAAATAATTTATCATCCTCGTCAGTCCATATTAAGTTATTTAAATTTTCCATTTCTCTCTCACCTCCCTTATTAGCATATCTTACTCATAAGTATGTGCTTAGGCTCATACTATTTCATATATAATAATCGATTATTATATACATATTATACCACAATTAGATTAATATGCAACATGATAAGTTAACGAATTTTGTAATTTATTGTTTTTATTTTTAAAAAAACTAAAGACTTGTTGGCATTAAATTATTTAATTATAGTAATAACCAGTCCAAACTTTTCATATTATTAAATACTAAAATGTCTTGACCTCGTCAAGACATTGGAAAGGGCTGGTTATTTTTGTGAAAGAAAATATTATTAAGGGAACACTGATTTTAACTGTAACAAGTATAATAATACGTTTAATCGGATTTGTTTTTAGAATATATTTAGCTAATACTATTGGTGCAGAAGGCATAGGGCTATATCAGCTCATTATGGCCTTTTATATGCTTAGTATAACCCTAGCGACATCTGGAATAGGAGTTGCTGTTACAAGAATAGTGGCAGAGGAAGCTGCAAAGAAAAAGCCTCAAAATGTAAAAAAAGTATTGAGGATGTCAATTCTTATTTCGCTTATAACTAGCGGTCTTGCTACTTTGATATTATTTTTTGGAGCAGAATTTATCAGCATTAATATACTAAAGGATGCTAGAGCTATTCTCCCACTTAAATGTCTTGCACCAAGCTTGCCATTTCTTGCTTTTTCAGCCTGCTATAGAGGATATTTTCATGGATTAAGAAATATTATTAAGCCTTCAAGCGCTCAGGTATTTGAACAAATTGTTAGAATTATTGTAACTATATGGTTATTAAAGCTAGTAGAAGTAGGTGATATAGTTCAAGCTTGCTCTGTTGCGATGCTTGGTATGACTGCAGGTGAATTGTTATCTTATATCTATATATGGATATTGTATCGTATTGATAGCTTAATTAAGAAAAGTAAATCTCATAAAAGTGATAAAATATTCCCATATATGCTATCTATAAGTATACCTGTAGCAGGGAGCTCCTACATGCACTCAATACTAAGACTAGTAGAAAATACACTTATACCTATTAAACTCATAGCCTCTGGTATGACTGCAGCTTCAGCTATGAGTATTTATGGTGTCATAAAGGGTATGGTCTTGCCAATATTATTCTTTCCAACATCCTTTTTATCATCATTAGCAACAATACTAATGCCATCCCTGTCAAGTGATAATGTAAATAAGAATGATAAGCATATGAGCTATACATTATCTAAGGTATTGCATTTTACATCAATTTCAGGGATTCTTGTACTAAGCATATTTTTTCTATTTCCATATGAAATCGGAGACGCTTTGTACAATGGTATAAAAGTAGGGTATTTAATACAGACCTTATCATTTTTATGTCCATTTATGTATATAAATATGGTCATAGGCTCTGTTTTAAACACTCTTGGAGAACAAGTTTACAATTTTAAAATACATATTATTGAATCAGCTATTAAAATACTAATGATATTTTTCTTAGTTCCCATTTATGGATTCAAAGCTTATCTCTTAGCACTGTTCATAACAACTATTTTGAATACTATTCTATACATGTATAGACTTTTAAAGGTCTCCTTCTTAATATTCGACGTTTCAAACTGGATATTTAAGCCAGTTTTTGCAGCAGCTATCGCAGGACTATCAACGAGGATTTTCTATCTTGCTATTCTAAAAAATAACTTCCCTAGTATTATAAGTCTTGGAATAGCGGGAATTATTATATTATTTATTTACCTTGCTTTATTATTTATATCAAAGGGCATATCAAAATCAGACGTTAACACATTGAAAAAGTCCTTAATGAAAAGAAAATAAAAAAACAAGCGAAGCTCGCTTGTTTTTTGTTATATTATTCTACTAATTTTCTGGATTATCTTTCTCTACTACCTTATTACTTTCATAAAGCTTATTTATTACAGATGCTGCTCCTGCCCTTGTAATACTTCCAGTATAATTATACTTTTCCTTGCTTTCACCTGAAATAATACCTTGTGAATATGCAATTTTTATATTGTTTATTTGAATCTCACTTAATCCTTCAATATCCTTAAATGGCAGCTCAATCTCTGAAAGCTTAAAAAATTCGACTACATTAAATTCTCTTTCTAGCCCTAAAAGATTAGATTCAGAATCAAATTTTTGCTTTTCAATTCTAGTTATTACATTTGCTACTATGGATGTTATCTCTCCTCTAGTTATAATTAAACTAGTATTGATATTATCTCCATATTGATTAAGAAGGCTTTCCTCATCGAGTGCCCTAATATAAGGGACAGCCCAATCCGCTATATCATCCTTATTTGCAAATCTTAATTCTGCTTCACTTTCAGTTGTGATATTAAAAACCCTCGAAATCAAAGCAAAAAACTCTTCTGGGCTAATACTTGAATCTGGACAAAACTTCTTTTCTTCCTTACCATTTACGAATTTGTTTTTATATAAATTCATAACAGCATCAGCACACCAGTGATGAGCTATATCATCAAAAGGATATATACCATTTTTCTGATCTCCAACTTTTTTTATCCAGTTTCTCTTTACCCAACCGCTTAAATTATCATTAACTTTCAACTTGTACCAATAATAACCGCCGCTAAAAGCAGGACCCTCTATAACCTGAGCCATTTGACCAGAATTAACTGTTGCTATTACCTTTCCAGAAGGGGCATCATATAACTCTAAGCCTTTTAGTGTTCCATCAGCACCTTTTATTATAGTGTTAACTACAACAATATCATCCTTTTTATATTGAAACAAATTAGCATAGTGCTTATCGCTTGGAGTAGCTATACTAAGACCTCTGCTAGGCAGTGATCTTGATGCAGGAAGCTTTGAGGTATCAATGTTATTGATATCCTGTTCAAAATACTTCTCACTAATAGCATATACTTTTTCCTGATAGGCCTTTTCATTATAATTAGGGTTGTTACTTGAAGACCAACCATTATATGCCCATAAAGCAAAATACCAATTCTCTAATATGTTTGGATCCATATTGCCTACCTTAGAAACGCTTACATTATTAATGCTGTCATTCCATTTTAATAGTAAAACCTCTATACCAGCATTAATATTATAATCTATATCGTATTTCAGCTTTTCTGCATCAAACATATTCTTATAATTTGTAACCTGCATTAGACCGACATGCTTCCCATTTGATGAAAACTTAGGGCTTCTGTCTGACCTAAAATGCTCGAAGCCTGATTCAATTTGTGCAATCGCCTTTATAAATATAGCCGGGATACCACGTTCCAAAGCTATTTTATCAATTTTAGCTTCTAATTCCTCACGCGTATCATTTGCTGCATACGCCATCGGTGCTAATAGTATTAACATAATTAATGTCAATGTTAAAAATCTCTTGGTTGAAGTTGTAAATATTTTCATACTCATAACCTACCCTTCTTTAAATATATCTATTTAAACGGTTAGACTATACGATCCATAATATAAAAGATATCTTCCTTTATATACTTCAAGCTTTCTCTCGCTTCCTCCTCTGATTTACCACATACAGAAAAATAAATTTTCACTTTAGGCTCAGTCCCTGATGGACGGATGGCAAACCAGGATTCGTCTTCAAGGTAGAATTTTAAAACATTAGACTTAGGGAAATCTAATTTTTCAAAATCTCCTGTAGAAAAATCATATAGTAAACCTAATTTAAAATCATATAGATACTTTATATTTTTACCACTAATTGCAGAAGGTTTATTTTCTCTAAAATATTCCATTATCTTACTAATCTTACTTTGTCCGCTTATACCCTCAAATGTAAGTGAAACTGTTTCCTCTATATAAAAATTATATTCATCATATAGTTTTTTTAATACAGCTAATACAGATGTTCCTCTTTTTTTGTAATAAGCAGCCATTTCTGCTATAAGCATTGATGCAACAACTGCATCCTTATCCCTTACAAAATCACCAGTTAAATATCCATAGCTTTCTTCGTAACCGAACACAAATTTACCTTGTCCAGCTTTTTCGTGTTTCCTTATAGTATCTGCAATATATTTGAATCCAGTAAGTGTTTTTAGAGTTTTTACAGCATATTTTTTCGCTATTTTCTCTCCAAAATCGCTTGTTACAACAGTATTTATCATTATCAAATCACTTGCTAATGTATTAGATTCTTTTTTACTTTGTAATATATAATTGAGTAAAAGAGCTCCGACTTGATTACCGTTTAAAGCTGCAAACTCACCGCTATTTTCATCCCTTACAACAAGACCTACCCTGTCACAATCAGGATCAGTTGCTAATATAATATCAGCATTAACCTTCTTTGCCAAATCAATCCCTAAAGCAAAAGCATCTATATCCTCTGGATTTGGATACTTTACTGTAGTAAAATTTGAATCTGGTTTTTCCTGTTCAGGAACAACATGAACATTATTAAATCCGATTTCCTTTAGTACTCTTCTTACAGGAATATTTCCTGTTCCATGTAGTGGTGTATAAACTATAGCTATATTATACTCTAAATCTTTATTTTGGCTTAAAGATTTTACTGCTTCAATATATTTGTCGTCGATAGACCTATCTATGTATAGTATATTAGCCTTGTCCTTATCTTGTGAATATTTAATGCAATTAAAATCAATTTTAGATATCTCTTCAATGATAGAATTTGCTTCATCATCCAAAATTTGAGCACCGTAATCATTATATACTTTGTAGCCATTGTATTGTGGCGGATTATGACTAGCAGTTATAACAATACCTGCCTTACATTTAAGCTCCCTTACCGCAAAAGAAAGTTCTGGTGTGGATCTTAAAATTTCAGATATATACACTCTTATACCATTAGCTGCAAAAACATCTGCAGCCTTTTGAGCAAACTCTCTCGACATATGTCGTGAATCATATGCTATAGCTATACTAATATCTGACTTATAATGATTAAGCAAATAATTTGCAAGTCCTTGGCTGGTTTTAGCGACAGTATAGATGTTCATCCTATTCGTACCAGCACCAATTACACCCCTAAGACCACCTGTTCCAAACTCTAAATCTTTATAGAACCTGTCTTCTATTTCTTCAACAGAGTTCTCTAGTTTTCTTAACTCTTCTTTAGTTTGCTCATCAGTAAACTCATTTTCAATCCAAAATTTATACTTTTCTAAATGCATCATAATCCATCCTTTAGTTAAATATTAATACCTTACTAAATTATAAATTCTATACCTGTCTATAGTCCTTTTTAATATCATCAGTTAATAATGAATCACTTAAAGTATCTAAATGTTCTAAGGATTTACCAGTACCCTTAGCAACACAAGATATAGCTTCATCAGCTATAATTGTTGAAACTCCAGTACGTTTAGCAATAAGCTTGTCTAAACCACCTATCAAAGCTCCTCCACCTGTCATCACTATACCTCTTTCACTGATGTCAGATGCTAGCTCTGGAGGAGTTTTTTCAAATACAGAATGAACTGCATCAGCAATAGCTGTAACAGTCTCTTCAAGTGCTTCAAGCATATCAGTAGATGATATCATTATATTTTTCGGAAGTCCTGTAACTAGGTTTCTTCCCCTTACTTCCATGAACTTTTCTTCTTCAACTGGGAATGCAGTTCCTATACTGATTTTTAAGTCTTCTGCACTTCTTGATCCAATCATTACATTATATTTTTTACGAACATATCTTACGATAGCTTCATCACACTTGTCTCCAGCAATCTTGATTGATTTGCTAACAACAATTCCACCCAAAGAAATAACAGCAATATCAGTAGTTCCACCACCAACGTCTATTATCATATGACCTGTAGGCTTTGATATATCAAGTCCTGCACCAATAGCAGCAGCAACTGGCTCTTCAATCAAGTATGTCTTCTTAGCTCCTGCATTATTACTAGCTTCTAAAACTGCTCTCTTTTCAACCTCTGTAACACCACTTGGTACACAAACTATTACTCTTGGCTTTAATAAAGAAGTTCCAGTAGCTTTTTTAATAAAATACTTAAGCATTTTTTCAGTTATGTCAAAGTCAGAGATTACTCCATCTCTCAATGGTCTAATTGCAACTATATTGCCTGGTGTTCTTCCAAGCATCTTTCTAGCTTCTTCCCCAACCTCTAAAATTTTATTTGTATTCTTGTCAATTGCAACAACCGATGGCTCTTGCATAACAATTCCTTTTCCCCTAATATATACTAAAATACTTGCCGTTCCAAGGTCTATACCTATATCCGCTCTTAAACCCATGTTTTATCCTCCATAACTTTATATATAAATTTTAAAATAAACTAATCAATTATATTAACTATAACATTATACACAAATATTGTAATAATTTCAATTTATTTTTTTGATGCCCTCATACTAAGCAGTTTCAGTCTTTGAAAATTAAAAATATGCAGTAACTACTCTATCCTTGCCATATAAGTCTTTATCAGTTTCAACCCTTTTTATATTAGCAATTTCCTTAAATAATCTTGATACCGATTCAGCTTGATTATACCCAATTTCAACAGATAAAATACCATTTTCAGAAATAAATTCACATACTATTTCTTTAATTTTTTCATAATATATAAGTCCAGTAGCTCCACCATCTAACGCAAGACGTGGTTCATAGTCTGCAACCTCTATCTGTAACTTATCTATTTCCTCAGATTCAATATATGGTGGATTAGAAACAATAATATCAAAATCTCGTTCATTCAAGCTAACCAAGTTATCAAACAAATCTGCCTTTACCATCTTGAGATTCTCTAAAGACAGCTTTTCTTTGTTAATATTGGCAACTTTTATAGCAATATCACTTATATCAACAGCAAATACCTGTGAATTTTTAATATAATGTGCAAGACTAATTGCTATAGCACCACTTCCAGTTCCTATGTCCAATATCTTGATGAGCTTTTTATCCTTGAATTTTTCTCTACTTGTTAAATTAATTATTTTTTCAACTAAAATCTCAGTATCAGCTCTTGGAACTAAAACACCCTCTTCAACATATAACTCTAAGCCCATAAACTCTTGACTATTAAGCATGTATTGCAGAGGATAGCCTGTGTTTCTCTTTCTTATCATCTCAAAATATTTATTTATAATATCCTCATTAACAAGCTCATCCCTGTGTGCATAAAGATAAACTCTGTCTTTTTTTAACAAAGACATTAGAATTAATTGTATATCAAGAAAGGGATTATTATAATCCCTCTCTTTTAAAATTTTTATTCCATCATTTATTAGACCTTGTATTGATTTCATTACCACTTATCACTTACTCCATCAAGAGGAATAACCTCTTTCATGGCTGCAATTGAAACCTCCAACATAGAATCATCTGGCTCACTAGTAGTTATCTTCTGTACTAAAAATCCAGGATATGTAATTATCTTCGATAATACATTTTGAGTTTCTAATCCGCCTATAAATCTGTTAATTTCATATGAAATTCCAGCAATTACTGGCAACATTAGTATTCTAGTAGCAGCTCTTAACAGCGGATTAGGCCATCCAAAAAACGAAAACATTATTATACTAATCAATAAAACATTAACTATAAAGCTAGTTCCACATCTAGGATGTAGAGTTGAATATTTTCTGACATTTTCAACTGTTAGCTCTTCACCATTTTCATAACAATAAATAGTTTTATGCTCAGCTCCATGATACATAAACACTCTCTTAATATCTTCAAGCTTAGATGTAAGCTTGATATATATTACAAATATAACAACTCTAATAACTCCTTCAATTAGGTTCAAAACAAAGCTGCTCTTTATAAAACCTCTAAGTAAATTAGTCAAGAATGACGGTCCTAGCATAAAAATCACAACACTAAATAATAAAGCAAGTATCAAGGAAAAATATATTATTGCCTTATCTGCCTTATCCTTAAAAACTTTTTTTAAAAATCTATCTAAAGCATCCTCTTCATATTCCTCACTAAAGCTAGCAGAATACATAAGCTCCTTAATTCCTGAAATCATTGAACTAACAAGTTTAAAGCTTCCTCTAATAATAGGAAGATTAGATAGTATATTTATAAATTTATTCTTATAATCTGTATATAATTCAGTAGTTTTTACAGTTATTTCACCGTCAGGCATTCGCACAGCTGTCGCCATTCGATTTGGTCCCTTCATCATTATACCCTCTATAAGCGCTTGCCCACCAATATTAGTTTTCTTTTTTTCTGACAAAATAGTCCTCCTTTAAATCTAAAATCTTATCAATATTATAATTCTCAAGAGCCATAAAGTCAAACCTTTTAATAGTCAGATTTATGCTTAATAAAAATAGCTTTCCTATTATAAAGCTATTTTTTAATTAGGTATTTCCATTTTTTAAATTATATAATATGAAAATATTCATACTATTACATTTTTATTGAAAAAAAATGGACAAAGGTATATGATATACTATATGAATAATTATTGTAACATAATTGTTTTTTTATTAACAATCAACGAAATGCAAATAATTTTTTAGAAAGGAATTTGTTATAAAATGAATAATTTAACAAACAACAAAAACATTCTTAATTGGCTTGATGAAGTGATAGCACTTACAAGTCCAAAAAACATTGTATGGATTGATGGAAGTACAAAACAAATTAACGAACTTACAGAAGAAGCTTGTGCATCTGGAGAAATGTTAAAACTTAATCAAGAAAAATTGCCAAATTGCTACTATCACAGAACTACAGAAAACGACGTAGCACGTGTAGAAGATAGAACATTTATCTGTTCAAAAGAAAAGATAAATGCTGGTCCTACAAACAACTGGATGGCTCCAGACAAAGCATATGAGCTTGGAAGATCAATATTCAAGGATTGTATGAAAGAAAGAACTATGTACATCATACCATATAGCATGGGAGCTGTTGGTTCACCATTCTCTAAGGTTGGTATCGAAGTAACAGATTCAATATATGTTGTTCTTAACATGAATACCATGACAAGAATAGGAAAACAAGTGTTGAACACATTTGGATCAGAATCTAACGATTTTGTTAGAGGATTACATAGCAAATGTGATATTGATAAAGAAAAAAGATACATTTTCCACTTCCCACAAGACAATACAATTTGGTCATGCAACTCTGCTTATGGCGGTAATGTTTTACTTGGTAAAAAATGTTTCGCACTTAGAATAGCAAGCTATCAAGGACAACAAGAGTCTTGGATGGCTGAGCATATGCTAATACTTGGAATAGAAAATCCTCAAGGAGAGGTTAAATACGTTGCAGCAGCATTCCCATCAGCATGTGGAAAAACTAACCTTGCAATGCTTATTCCTCCTACAGTATATACTAAAAAAGGCTACAAGGTTTGGACAGTTGGAGATGACATAGCTTGGATAAGAGTTGGACATGATGGAAGATTATATGCAGTTAATCCAGAAGCTGGATTCTTTGGAGTTGCTCCAGGAACTAACGAAAAATCTAATCCAAATGCACTAGCTTCTTGTTCAAGAGATACTATATTTACAAACGTAGCATTAAATCTTGATGACAATACAGTATGGTGGGAAGGTTTAACTAAGACTCCTCCAACAACAAATATGTTAGATTGGAAAGGTAGACCTTGGAACTATCAAGAATCTACAGAAAAAGGAGCTCATCCAAACTCAAGATTTACAGCAGCAGCTAAAAATTGCCCATGTATATCTAAAGAATGGGAAAGCCCTAATGGAGTTCCTTTATCAGCAATAATATTTGGTGGTAGACGTGCTAAAACAGCTCCACTAGTATACCAAGCTCGTAGCTGGAACCACGGAGTTTTCATAGGATCAGCAATGGCAAGTGAAACAACAGCAGCTGCAGCTGGAGCAGTTGGAGTAGTTAGAAGAGATCCAATGGCTATGCTTCCATTCTGTGGATACAACATGGCTGATTACTTCCAACACTGGATTGACATGGGAACAAAAACTGACAAACTTCCTAAAATATTCAACGTTAACTGGTTCAGAACTGATGAAAATGGCAAGTTTATATGGCCAGGATTTGGAGATAACTTCAGAATTCTTGATTGGATAATCAATAGATGTGAAGGAAAAGTTGACGCAAGAGAATGTGCTATAGGATATGTTCCAAATGTTGAAGACATCAACAGAGAAGGACTTGACGTACCTAATGAAGTTCTAGAAGATCTTTTAAGCATCGATAAAGAATTATGGTTAGAAGATGCAAACGGAATTCAAGAATTCTACAATAAATTTGAAGGAAGAATTCCAGCAGCATTAAATAAAGAACTTGAAACTTTAAAAAACAATTTAAAATAGATAAATAAAAATGTTGAGCTGCTAACAATGAAGTGCTCAACATTTTTTATATAAATTTTTTATTTACTTATATGTTACAATATCCTATTATCTTATAATTATCAGGAATATTATAGTTCTTTTCTGGAGCAGCTAAGGTCCAGTTAATATCTGTAATCGTTGAATCCACAATTGCCTCAAAATAAAGCATAACTATACCTGCATCTATCTTTTCCTCATAAGAGCCTGTAGTATCATCTGTTTTTACTGTTAAAACTACGATTCCATCATCAAGTATAAATCTCCATGGTTGTCTGTTAAAAGTTGATGGAGCTAGCCTAGCATAGTGAAAAGCGTTTAAAAGCGCCCTGTTTTGAAGTTCCTCTACTGTTACATGATTACCCCAAGTATTTAAATAGACTATGTCACTAACCGCAACTCTTTCAGATATATTGTCCTCAACTATTTCAAGCTTTGTTTTTGAGCTATTTTCGCCTGTTTTATGTAAATTTATCACCTTTGTTTTATTGTCATCATAGCCAAGTGCTATAATTGCAACTACTTCCTTATCGCTATTGATGCCAAGTTCTGTCTTGACTAGCTCACTATCATTAAAAGTAATCCAGCATGAGCCTATTTGCATATCCAAAGCTTTTAATACTATCTCTTCTCCAATATATCCTGCATTCATAATATAGTTATCTTTTTTCTCAGATAAGAGAATAACATAGTTTGGAGCTTGAAGCATAAAACCCTTATATCCTGCTTTACCCTCAAGCTTTGTGAAAACCTCATTGCTCATAATGACAGCATCTACATCTATATCATCAACTAGTCTTTTTGCAGTTCCAAGAAAAGTCTCTAGCTCTTTAATATTTTCCTTTTTTAATGCAATTTTTTTATAGTCTCTAACTGATTTTCTGTTTGATATAAGTTTTTTATAATCCATATTTCCTCCATTTATAAATAGTATTTATACACCTGAGAAGCTAAGTTCAACAATTTCTAAAATGCTACAACAATACCGCCATCATCAGCGTAGACAGTACTAAGTCCTCCTGCAGCAAAAATCTGCACATCCTTAAAATTAAATCTTTTCAATATTTCATTCTTTAGATTTTCTGCTTTTTCGTTTGCATTTGAATGAGTAATACCAAGCACAGTGTTTTCAAAATCCACTCCAGATTCACCAATTATATCAATAAGTCTATTAAAAGCCTTTTTATTACCTCTAACCTGTTCAACTAGTACTATCTCTCCTTTGCCATTCTCACCCATTATAGGAACAATATGAAGAAAAGAAGCTATCATTGCTTTTAGATTACTTATCCTACCATTCTTAACAAGATTGTCTAGTGAATCTAGTATAAACATGGTTTTCATTTTTGAAATATACTTATTAACAGCAATCACTATTTCATCAAATTTCAAATTCTGTGAAATCAGCTCTTTAATTTTTAAGATCACTAGATTAATTCCAGCTGCAGCAGATTTCGAATCAAAGACATGTACTAATGCATCAGGAATCTTCTCCAATAACATGTTTTTTGCTAATACAGCACTGTTGTATGATCCACTTAAAGCAGCAGATATTGTAACAACAAAGGAAGCTCCTTCTTTAGAAAATGCATCGTAAAATTCACTCGGTGAAGGGCAAGCAGTTTTTATTTGATTTATGCTTGCTTTCATTTTTTTAATCAGCTCTTTTGTATCTAAATCGATATCTACTATCTCCTCATCATCAAGTAAAATCTTAAATGGCACTATTTCTAGACCCTCTGTTATAATTTCTCTATTCTTTTTAAAATCAACACTACTATCGCTGATTATTTTATTTTCCATAATGCAAATTCCCTTCATTTCTAAATTATTTAATGTAATATCATATTCAATTTTAATGATTTTGATTTTTCATGCTTTTTCTCTAGCTCAATTAATAGTTCTTCTTTCTTTTGGCCAGAATAATCAATTGCTGCAGCACTAAAGTGAATAACTGTTCCATCTTTCATTATTATATCTTTTTTTATATTTTTTTTCAACCTATCCATCAAAATTTTTGCAATATCTATATCGACATCATTATACAAAATTATAAACTTATCCCCTGAATATCTACATGCATAATCAATTTTTCTTGTATTTGCAATAATACAATCCCCTATATCAATAAGTAACTTATCAGCTTCATTTACTCCTATTCTTAAATTTATTTCTTTAAAATTATTAATATCGAAAAGTAATACTGAGAACTTTATATTCTCTTCATTGTAATTCTTTATACTAGTATCTAAGCTATCCACTAAGAATTGAAAGTTATGTAATTTTGTTACATTATCCATATCATTCTTTTTTCTTAAATCATTCAATAAATATTCAATCTGCCTATCCTTATCCTGAAGTGTTCTAGCGATTAGTTTTCTTTCAGTTATATCCTGTATAATTACATTAAAATAGCCATCTTCATATCCAAAGATAAATATCCTAACATATTTATCTAAGACATCAATATATTGCTCAATAATCTTGTATCTATTAGTTGTAGCAGCATTCATAAGAATAGCTGGCCAGTTAAATATTGATGAGTTTAGTCGGGTACAAACATCCTCAAATTTTCTGTTGTTAACATTAATATCAGTTAAACCCGCTAATTTAATGAAATAATCATTTGCATGAATTAAGTATAATTCATTTTCATTAGTAACTTCATTTTGCCTGATTTCACAAGTTACAAATGGTTCAAAATAGTTTGACATTATTGAGCATTTATTCAAATACAACTTATTCATACGACAGCTCCCTACTTTCTTATTGGTAGTGTCAATAAGACACTCCTATTTTTTATTTCAAACCTTATATTTTCAAGGG
>JAEAME010001491.1_pt1 | contig 16105 bp, 16 predicted proteins | sample 8958731 | NCBI WGS metagenome assembly JAEAME01 (sample SAMN16933194, study PRJNA681113) | bioreactor sludge metagenome | isolation source: anerobic bioreactor sludge (Control) | place: India:Bengaluru | collected 2018-10-24 | reverse complement strand
AAATCAATAACTTGTCACTTCCATGTTCTTGTAACAAACTTTCCTCACCAAACCATTCGTTTTCTAATTTTATAAAATATTTTTCCATTATTATCATATCCCTTCGTATAATTTTTGTATAATATATTTAAAGTAATTTCTTACTTTAAATCATTTTGAATAAGTTTTAAATCTTCTTGAATATTTCCTTCATTCTTAAAATAAAATACTGTTCTACTTTTTTCATTTTTATTTTTGCCTAAGTTGACTATCTGATAATTCATTTCTAACAACCTCTTAGCTATGTATGTTGTGTAAACTGGAACATCCTTATAATATTTCATATATGACAACTCCTTTTATTTTATTATTTTGTATTGATTATTTCAAAACTTTCATCTTTTGTGCTTTATAACTCTATTTTATCATATATTGTTTAAAAGTCAAGTATATTTTATGTATTTGTTTAATTAATTTGTGTTATATATTTTTAATGCAAACATATATCTTACCATCTTTATAACTATGTACTGATTTATTCTTCTCACATACGGTTTTCTTTACTATATTATCATCTTCGCAATATATTCTATTCATAATCATGTCGATTGAACTCTTTGAAAAATTATCCACATCAAATCTGTCTAAACAATCATATTTTAGAAATAAAACTATAGGTTCATCCCAATTTATATTTAAATCTTCTTTATTTTTTAATTCATGTTTTGGGAAATGATATATCCAATTAGAATATTGTTTGGTTTTTACAGTTTTAGTTTCGCCAGTCCATTCATCTTGTATAGTTTGATAAAGATAATTATTACTCATCGGATGAGTATTTATAACTACATACTCTTCATCTCTGGGTTTTACTTCGTTTAATTTATTCTCTAACTCATTAATTTTCTTATCTTTATAAGCAATCCTCTGTCCTCTACTCTTGTTATTTGTTTCTAACTGTTTCTTCTTGATAATATTAATACTCTCTGCTATAGCTAATGCAAAAGCACCTTTATTACCATCCATTAATTGTTGTTTTCTTTCTTCTAAAGCTTTAACTATATTATTTTGAATACTATTCTTTTCTTTGCCGTTTTTATATTTGTTATAAATCATACATTCTTTATATTCTTGTTCAATAGTTTCCATATTACAAGTTTTAAACGTTTCTTTAATCTTTCTTGTAGACGAGTATTTGTCTAATTTATTTTCTTGTTCTTCTGTAATATTATCAGATATGTAAGCACCATTTTGTCTTATTGATGGTAATACTTCTGACGTTACCCATTTTCTGAATTTACGAGCATTTTTAGCTTTGCTTTCTAAAATTAAATCATACAAAGAATCTTCAATTATAAAAATATTTTCAAAATCAATATTTTTATCAATTTTTATATTTGTGTCACTTGGTGACACACCAGTAATATCAAGGCTTGAGCATATATTTTCAATTTTATCTTTTCTTAAATATATTTTACCTCTTGAATTGACTTTGGTATAGCCTAAGCTATAACATACATTAGATAAATTGAATAAATCTTCACCATTAATTTTTGCTACTGATAATTCTCCAAAATCTGAATTTCTAAATACTTGTAATTGATTGTTTTGTTCCATAATTTTATTCTCCTATGTTTTAAGTCCACACGACTATTATTTTGTTATTAGGTATATAATTTCTTATATACTTTTTGCATCATTCATTTTCTCAAATCTATTTTATTACGTAAGTATGAGTGGGGTAGCTACTCCCCACTCTATATACCCAACAACAAAATAGACCATTTATGGAGAAATAAACAGTCCAAAAAATATACAAGTTATTAATTATTTGCGTTTCTATGTGTTTTGTTTAATCAATTCGTACAAATATACAATTTTACACATAACTCTGCGTAAATCACAAAACTTCCACCATATAATGAGGGTTGAGGCTATGCTTAAAATGTAATATCTCAACTTTAAATAAAATTTTCATTTTATTAATTAAAAAATAAAAAAATAACCTTAAAAATATTTTTCAAAGTTCAGTCAAACTCTCAAAGATAATTTCAAGGTTAAAATTAGGTTTACATGGGTTTACTATTTGAATTTAGTTTTCATAATAAAAACTATGTTAATATTAATAGTAAGGACATGAGAAGAATTACTTCTCCTCAATATCCTTTATTTGTGTTGACTTTTCTTTTTTAAATTTTTGTTCTTTTATTTCTTTAACTTCTACTTTAAATATTTCTTCCCAAGATGTTTCAGGTCTGTATTTATCTTTTATTTCTTGTTCAGAATAATATATTTTTTCTTCACCTTCACTTAAAATATAATATCCTTTTTGGTCTTGAGATACTTTATAATACTTATATCTTTTAATATTATAAGGTGGTTGCATATTAGAAATATACTCAACTCTATTCATTTACTATCACCAACCTTTATTAAGCCTCAACTCTTTCAGTTACATACATAACTCCTGTATGGTTACTAGTATTTAATGTTCCATCAGGTAATGTTTTAGGAGTTAAAATATCAAATTCTAAATCTTGTTCCACAACTTTTCCACCTGCGAAATTCAATGTAAAGTCATCATTAAGTAGACATTCATAGAAATGAACATACCAATCAGCTTCTATTTCACTTTGTCCATATAGAACTGTATGACATACTAATTCTACTGCTTGTGCGAATGTAGTTGCATCAAATACAATTGTTAAGTTATCTCCTGTTGTATCACCTTCATAAGAAACATATACATCTGTATCAGCAAAAGTAGCTTCAAAAGTCAGAACATTTGTAGCAACTTTAACTTGTCCTACTTCTGGAGTTCCAGTTACCATATCTAATCTTTCACCTGCTAGAGTTTTAACACCTAAAATTCTAGTAGCACCCGTAACTGTTGCTGTTTGTGTAGCTACACTTACTTTCTTCCACATAAAAATAGTTTTCTTTGTTGTTTTATCAATTTTTACACCATTTTTCAATGCGAAAACATCTAAGTCAAATTGGTCAACTTTAACTTTTATCTTATCTTCTTTCTTTGTTTTTAATACTTTTCTAAGTTTTTGACCTATACCATCTCTGATTTCAATTCTGTCAACTTTTCTTGAAATTTCACCATCTGTTGTATTACCTGAACCAATTGTTCTAATTGTTCCATCACTTTCTTTAATTATCATCTCAACTTCAAAAGTATCAATTGCGTCAAGATTTGTATAATCTAAAGCCATTAAAAACTCCTCCTTTAATTTGGTTTTTTATTTTAATAATTTTATTTAAAAAATTATTATTGTTTTAACATATCACCCATTTGCTTACTAAGTTCACTATACTTCTTACTTATTTGAACTTCTTCTAATAAATCAATATGTGCCATATAAGGTTCTAATTTAATATCTTCACTACCTCCTGCACAAATGAAACTTACATTCATATCAAATTGTTTTACTTTATTAATTCTTGATATGATAGCATTTATTTGATATATAGTCATTTCTTTTAATTTATTAGGTGTAATTCCTGTAATAGCTACAATAGTAGTTATTATATCTTCAAAATCTTGGTCACTTTCTCCAGACTTATGTTTGTATGCCCTGTCAAAGTGTTTTTGAAGTTCTTTATTGTCAGCTTGTTTAGGTAATTTAATACCATACATTCTGATAATCTGACCTTTAATATAATCATAATTATTTCTATCTATACAATATCCACTAGATAAATAAATTTTTAGTAAATCATTCTCTAATGTAATATTTTCGTTAGTTATGTTTTCTTTGAAGCATAAATTTAACAATTCTATCAATGAATTTAATGTTTGTTGGTCTGAACAAATCACATCAAAATCCTTAAATTTTTCCTTTATAATTTTTCTTGCTTCTTTTTCTTTTTTATCTATTTGTTGCAAATAAAAATTAACAGTTACTTGAAGAATATTAAATAGTGAGGTATTTTTAAAATAATCAATAATATTTAGAGGATATAAAGTTCCTATTTCTTCCTCTATTTCTTCCTTATCAATTATTTTTTTTTGTATTATTGGAATAGGTTCGCCGAATATGTATCTTATATCATTCATAAAAACACCTATCTCATTTTAGTATCTGCTAATAAAGCATATCCAGAATAATTTTTATTCCATCTTTGAAATTGTAATCTATTATTAAATACTAACTTTCCTATTCCTTTAACATAAGCACCATTTAATACATTCAATACTTCATTTGCCAATACAAGGTCTCTTTTTTTTCCATTATCTAATCTTCTTAATTGATTATAAACAATTATTTCTATAGCAAAACTGCTACTTATTAAATATTTACTATCAGGCTTTCCACTAAATAAGTATATTCTTATTTCACTTCTATTCTCTGTAGTTGTGTCTAATTCAAAAGCTTCATCAAATACTCTACAGCTTTCTTTTTCAATATCGAAAACATCAAATATTTCTGATTGAGATAAATCAGATTGTGATAAAGCATCTTTTGAATTAAATTTTAAACATTTAGCCAATTTTTGACTATTCATTAATAGTCTATATATTTCATGCATTATTTGGTCTACATTTTCTAACGTATAGAAATTTTGATTATTCATTTTACTTTATCACATCCTTTACCATAGACTTCTAATTTTAATATTTAATTCTGCTATGTTATTAATATTATTTTTATCAGTTACGATTAATTTAACATAACCATAAATTGATTGTGAATTAGCTTGTATCTTACAAGTGTTATCATCAATAACAATTAATTCAGCTATTTTGCTATTATTACCTAAATAATCAATTATGAAATCAAATTGGGTAGGAATTTCTACACCATTATTTAATAATTTAGCTGTGTATTCTTTACTTTCAAATTCTCTAATTTCATTATCACCTGTAATTACCACTTCATAATTATCAGATACTACACTTACAACATTTACATTAACTAATTGATAAACATTAGGATTATCTTTTAACTCACATCTAAGTTGACAAATACCCTCTGCAATAGGAGATACATTGCCTAACTCATCAATTGTAGCTATCAATTCGTCATTACTTGTCCATATAGTTTCTTTATTTACAATAGTGTCATTATATTTAATTACTGCACTCAATTGAATTGTATCTAATAATGTTAAATTAACATCCATAGGAGTTACTTCTAAAGATATATTAATTTCACCATTATAAGCAATTTGATTAACAATATCATCTTGGTCTAATTTTTCAGTTTCTTGTAATATCAAACCAATTAAACCTATGTGATTTTTATTATCAACTTGTGCATAATCTAAAAATGTAACTTGATAAGGAAATTTATGAAATATAAATCTTTTATCTCTTGTAATTTCCTTAGTATCGTCATTATATGGAACTTGAATAGATAGCTTACCATCTGGCATTTTTACTTCTTTATTCTCTTCTACACCTAAAGAATACATAGTTGCATTAGTAGCTATGCAAGGGGTAGATATAAGTTTATTATTGGAGTTGAGGTGTTTTAGTGTGTAGTTGCATTGTTGCATATAACCTACATCATAACTATCTCTAGTTTCAATATTACTTATAAATAAATAAGTTTGTCTTTCTTTTGATTTTTTATTTTCAAAATCGACTACATCTCCCGTTTGAATAGCATTATGTTCTATCCATACTTCCCTTGCTAAAGGATTGAAATCGCTTTTTCTCCATTCTCTGCCATAATCAACGACACATTTTAAAAGTTGGGTATCCTTATATATTGTATCTGCTCTATCAGAATTAACTAATACATTGAATGGACTAATGGTTGAATTATATTGTTCAGAATATTCATCTGATAATTCTTGTATATCAACTGAAGAAACATTCTGCTTAGTATAATTTAAAAAATAGTTTAAATCTACAGCCATATCTATTCACCACCATAAATGGATTTAGGTGTCCATGTACTTCTGTTCATACTAAAGTAATGATTTATAGCATTTTCACAATCTGTTTTTATATCATCTATCATTTTTACAGTTGTACTTCTTTCATTAGCAGGACTTAAAATATTTAATTCACTACTTTTAAAATTTACTTGTACAGCATGTAGTAAATTTTTATCTTCTTCAAAATACTTATATCTCATTAATTTAACTAATAAAGGTATTTCTTGATTAATTAAATCAAAATTAAATACTTGTAATGTATCATCTTTATCATAAAAATCTACTTGAGGTACATCATATTCATATAACATATCAATAGCTTGATTTAATAAATCTATAGTCCTATCTTTTATTAATTCTTGTTTTTCTGCTTCAGTTAATGTATCACTATATTTAAAAAATTTATTATCTTTAACTAATTGTTTATAAAACCTGTTAAAGATGGTTTCATAAGAGGTAGCCATTTACACCACCTCCTTATTTATCAGTTTTAGGTGTTCTACCTGCTTTTGGTTTAGCTTCTTTTTCAGTAGTTTTATTTGCTTCTTGTTGTGAATTATCTTGTTTTTTTAAATCTTCAACCATTTTTAATAAGTCTTTCATAGCACTTTGAGATTGAACTAACATTTCATCTTTTTCTTTATTTTGCTTCTCTAAGTCATTTACCTTATTATTAAGTTTTAGTACAAGTTCTTTCATTTCATTTTCTTGTCTATGTTCTTTTTCTTGTTTTATGATTTTATTTATATAGCTATCTTGATTTTTAACACCACCATTTTTAAATTCTTCTGCTCTTTCTGATACTACAGTTATTACATTGTGAGGTGGAATTTGTCCATTTCTTTCCATTCTAAATAGCATTTCTTTCATTCTTGTTATTAGAGTTCTTGATTTTATCTCATATATTCTTTTTAAATTATCTACAGATTCATCTTTTAGAACCCTCATTAATTCCATATCATTCATGATGTTTTCTCTATCAGTTATTCCTAATTTTTTATAAATTTCCTCTTCTTCATCAGGATGAAATCTTAACCTACCTATTTTAAATACATCTGATTTATTATTTTCAATGTCTATATCATCCCAATAAACTCTTTCCATTACATATTCTTGGTCTTCTTCTCTACCTTCAAAAAACACACCTCTATTGTCTTTTTGACTTGGAAATCCTACAGGTGACATTTCATAATTATAAACTCTAATTTTTCCGTTGCTTATATCCACTTATCTAACTCCCCCTTATTATTTTTTTATTTTAAAGATTAAAGGCGTTTCATTCATAAGAAATCCACGCCAAAATATTATATTAAGCAAACTTAATTCTTGAAATTTTATCTAAATGGTAAATTACATATTCAAATTCATATCCAGTGAATTTTAATTTAACTTTTTCTGCGTTGTTATCATAAGTTTCATACGCTCTCATTTCCCCACGCATATTTGCTTCACCAATTTGTCCTGCAACACCAATTATTCTCTTATCAGGAATTAGGAATTTTCCACTTGCAGATTTCTTTGAGTATGGTATAGAAGAAAGAGGTATTCCATCATACATAGTTAATTGTCCTAGTCTATTTAATTCGTTTTTCATTTCATTTGATAAGAAATCTGTAGCGTCAGATAATTTACTCATTTGTTTTATGTATTTGCTTAGACCTACAGCAAAAGCGTTGCCTTCATTCCAATCTGACATATATCTTGAGAATGTATCTGCTAAAGTAGCTGTTAGTCCTGATGTAGCGTCTATATTTTGGTCTCCAGTTGTTGCATCTAAAGCACTATCTACACCTGCAAACAATCTATAGAATAATTCTTGTTCAAAAGATTCTCTTGCTAATTCAGACATTTTAGCAATTGATTTCCAACCATTTCTTCTTAAATCAGAATAATCTAATTCAGTTTCGGCTTGTAAAAATACTTTAGTTGGTTGGTATAAAGCTGGGTCTACATATGATTTAGGTACGTTACCATTTCTTGTAGCATCATAAGTTGTTATAGTATTTTTTGGCAGTCCTGTGTAATGAGTTTCATCAAATTCACCAACTGAACCCATGTTAAACATATTTGAAAGTATAGAACTATCTGGTTGGAATACTAATGGTTCAACTGTTTTCTTAATTAATTCTGATACAAGAGTTGTATTTTCAGTTGTTTTTCCACTATTGCCTATTTCCTTTGCAAAGTTATCAAGTATATCTATTGCTTCTCTATCCTCTGATGTTAAATCATTTGCTTTAATTTGTGATAATTCAATTAAATTTCTTTCTTTTACTACCTCAGCTATTTCTGTTGTATATAGTTTTGACATATTAAAAATCCTCCTTGTTATTTTAATTATTCTTATTTTTGTTTTTAATATTTTTGTTTAAATTTAAAAGAACAATAGAAAATAATATCTACTGTTCTTGATTATTTACTTAAAATGATTAAGCAATTGTTTTTGGTTCTACTACTTCAAATTGATGTAAAGTATGTCCTGCATCATCAAAAGTTCCTAAATATTTAAATTTAGATATTTGTCCTACTGTTGCCTTAACAAGTAATCCAACATTATCAGTTGCACCTGCTATTAGATAATCTCCTGCTGATGTTCCAGTTACGTCTATTTGGTCTGTTGCCCAAACACCTGAAACTAATCTTTTTAAAATACCTTTTGTATTAGCTTTTACTGTGTCTGCTGTAGCGTCATAATCTGAAATCTCTAAATCAGATTGATAACCTGTTGGTACGTAATTAAAATCTAAAAAGTATATATCTGCTGTGCTATCTGCCTTATCAGCTTTACTTGTTGATAGGTTTTTTACTACTGCTGTACCTCTCTTCATATCTGCTGAAACTGTGAAAATTTCTTCTGTGCTATGTCCTTCTATAATATTTCTTAACATTAAAAATTCCTCCTTGTTTTTTGTTTTAATATTTTTTATAATTTATTTATTTAATATAGATTTAACTATATCATAAGCTGTTAACATACCTTCTTCATTGTTATTCAAATCTGTTTTTACATTTGAAACATTTTCTTTTGATTCAGAAGTTTCTAATTCATTATCATTAGTTTTTTCTGATTTTTCAATCTTATATTTTTCTAAAGCTTTTCTTCCTTTGATTAGCTCTATTTTTTCTTGTGAAACTTCGTAATTTTCTAAATTTAATTCAGAGAATATATTTGCTATTGTTTCATTTTCACTTAATTCTTGTTCAGAAATAAGTTCATCTTCCAAAGCAAATTTTCTTAAATCCTCTTTCTTTTCAGCTATTTGTCTATCTACTTCAGCTTTTTCCATTTCTTCAACTTTTTCTTTGAATGGTTTTAATTCTGAAATTTCTGCTTCTAACTGTTCTTTTTCTTTAGTTAATTCAGATATAGCATTTCCTGCTTCACTAAACTCTTTTTCAGTATTAGTTAATTTTTCTTTAGTTTCTGAAATTTCTTTTTCTAACTCTGTGATTTTTGTTTCTTTTTCAGATAGTAATTTAGCTGTATCATCAAGATTCATGCTAATATTAACATTCATTTTTTCAGCTAACAATTCTGATAATTTCCTTACTGTTTTTTCGCCTAATGTTATATTTTCTTCCTCATCAATTGTATAACTAAACACAATTAATTCATCTGTAAACTCACTTGAATAATCTCTACATAACACCTTATTTTCAGTTGGATATTCTTCTACGATACCATAGAATGGGTTGCTATCCCAACCTCGTTGATTTAGTGCATTCCATAATTTCTTATGTAAATCAGTCATATTTAAAGCTGATTCTTCTATTTTCTTTTTAGCCATTAAGCTACCTCCTTCTTTTTTATTTATATCATTATTATCTTTTTTAGATAAATGAATAATATCTTGTGCTAAAGCTTCTGATAATTCTATATCAAAATTATCTTCTGTTGAAGCAACCTCCAATGTCTTTGAATTTTTTCCATAAGCAGGTTGAACTCCTATTAAAGTGTTACCAAGCATTACAAAATCGCTATATTCTTTATACCCTTTTTCATCAGAATATTCCTTACCCATCAGTTCCCAAGAACTATAAAGACCATCTCCATCTGTGTATTTTTTTATAATTTCTATGACTTTAGTAAATCTTTTCCACACTTTACTTTTGGCAAAATAACATGGTACTGTTTTCTTACCAACATTCGGTATATCAACTTCATCATCTTGTATATACCAATCAACATTTGTACCATATGCTAAAGTACCAAATTTAATATTCCCATTTTTGTCTTTACTTACTTCATGTCCTTTAAATCCTGTACCTTTTCTATCTATCTTTGCAAGTATAGGCATATCTATTATAGATGCAAAACATTCTTCTTTGGATTTTGAAGATAAACCCACATTATTTAAATTAGGGTAGTCAAGGTAACATAATCTTGTAGTTAATTCTATATAAGGTTTATTATTATCATAAAAATCTTCTTCAGATATTTCAATTTTGCCTTGTATTTTTATCTTATCTTTGTCCATATACATTTTTCACCTCCTTCCAAATAAAGGATGACTATTGTGTTTAACCAAATTCTATACCATTTTTATTTAAAAAATCATTAATATCACTTTCAGAAATTTCAATATTATTTTGTATTACAGATACTACATTAAAATTTTCATCTATTTCAATTAATAATTCTTCATCACAAATAGGACAGTTTATTTTTATAATTTTAGTATTAATTATTATCACCGTCCTCAACTACAGAAGTTTGATTTTGTTTTTTATAATCTTCGTCATATTCTTGTTTATTCTTATCTTCATTGGATTTTGGTCTACCACTCTTAGCATTATTAATAGCATCACCATTAGCAGTATATCCGTTTAAATGTGGAACGAATATTTTGTCATACCCTTCTTCAGTTTCCTTTTCTCTACGCATATACTCGTCTTGTATATCTATTCCTGCTATTTTATAAGCTGTTTCATAACTACAGTTTAGTTTGCTGTATAATAAATCTATTAATTGTATTTTTACATCAGTAGCCAACTGTTCACTATTTATTACAGTGATATTAGGACAAAAACTAACATCAATACCATTGTCTACTAATATACCTCTATACCATTTTTGCAATACTAATTGTAATTGGTCGCTTATTTTATCAATCATTTTCTTTAATTCTTTAATGCTAATTTCAGCAGAACCATAACTACCTTTATCAGCACTTAAAAATGATATTCCAATTGAAGTCATGATTTGATTGCGATATGAATTTTTAGTTTGTACATTAGTTTGTTCTAGCTTAGGTTCAACATATTCTATACTTTCCGTCCAAGGAAGTCCCGTATATACACTTGTTCCAGTTGATTTTAAAGCTAACATTAAATCATTATGTGCTCTTGCTTGTGCAGAACTCCATGTTATATTAGGAATATCTTTTGTTTGTGTGATTATTTCTTTTATTAATTTTTGAAATATAATTTTCTTACCACGAACTAAAGTGTTTTGGTCATCTGATTTTTCAATATTGTCCAAACGTATAGTAGGCTTTAATGATTTAAAGATAGGTGATAATCCATATTTCCTTTTATAATTACCTATTCTCATAACCCCTGTATTTTCTATATTTAATTTAGCATACTGTTCTTTATTTTTAAAGGCGTCATAAACCTCTTTTGGGTAAATTGCTTTTATTTCTTCATCCATACTTTTATAGAACAAAGGTTTATTTTTCTTATCTTTTTTATAAATCTTTTGTAATCTACTCCTTAATTCAGCAACATTTACTAAAATATATGGTTCTCCACCTTCACTATAGTCTGCTATTTCAACTACTCCTAATGGATAAGAGTCTATATGATAATTAAGATTTTTACTATCTTTTCGTAAATACATTATGTGATTTCCTTCAAGATATGTAAGAGGTATTGAATCAACTATTAATTTATTTAAATCTATCTTTTTATTAAAGTCTTCAATTCGTGTTTTAACTTCATCATAAGTTTCTTTTTCTTCTTCATTATAATTCTCAAAAGTTAAATTCCATTGAGGATTTACATTAGTTTCTATAGCTTCATAAACTTTACCTAATATATCATTCTTATTAACAAAATATCTTATTATATTATTAATCTGAATAATTTTATTTAAATCATTTTGTGCATTTAAGGCTAAGTTATCTATTTGGTCTATTGTAAAATTAACTGAAGTAGATGATTCATTAAATTGTACAGAACGAAAATTAGATTTATTTTCAAAATTATACATGGCTTCTTCAAATGCTTTTCTCTCAAATTGTTGAGCAGTTACTAAAAAAGTATCATCATTAATTTGAGATATAGATTGATTATTGTCACTTTGATTTGAAGTAAATATTTCTCGTCTTCTTGGTTTTGGCAAATATGTCACCTGCCTTTCTATTTTATTAGTTTGTTGGTTTGTTTGTTTTGTTTATTTTGTTTGCTGTATGTTTTGTTTTATTGTTTTTTATAGTTTTGATTAAAGTGAAAAATTAATTGATGATACACATGAAGGTATTTGGGATAGGTCGGTTTCTTCTTTTTGAATTTTGTTTTTTTGTTCTTCAAGGTAAATCCAATATAATCCATATTCCAAACTTGAAAATTTATCCTTGTTGATTGAACGACTTATCTGTTTAATTTGTGTTTCATTTCCTGCTTGTTTGTATTGTAAATTCATAATTTCTTCGCATAATAAATCAGTATTCATAAACGGCATCAATTCTTGCACTTCTTTTTCAGGAGTCATTCCTTTTTTGCTAGATATTTCAGTTTTAACCGAACTAGATGTTTTTAATATCTTAATTTTATGATTAGATATATTATTTACAAAAACGTTATGTATATCACTATTTTTATGTGCTTTGCTATGTGCAACGATATTATATATCATTGGAATAGACGTGCCTGTCTTATATTTGTCGAATCTATCGTCATTTACAACTTCGTAAACTGGGTTTTCATCTATATCCGTTACTAGGAAATCTACCAATCCCTTACCCAAGCCATTACTATCAATACATACGATTTTTGCTTTATATTTAGTAACCATTTTTTTGATAAATAATGCTTGTTCTAAAAAATGAGTTCCTTCAAAACCATATATATTTACTAGAGATTTATAATAATCCCCATTTCCCTTATCTTTTATTTTTATAATTGATAATGAAGATTGGGCATTTGCTGAACCTTCTGAACGAGCAACGTCATAAGACAAAACATATTCACTGTCTTTATCTTCTGCTTTTAATTCGGCTTTGGGTAATACCCTACATTTATTCAAATCTTCTAATTGAACTAAAGATTCTGTAGAACTTCCTGTCCATATACTTTCATATTCTCTCTGAAAAGCCAAAGGGTTGAAAGTTGGAGATTCTTTTTGTTCCATTACAAAATCTATATCTAATTGATTATGCATACATGGTAATTCATAACCACTTGTTAAAACAAAAGCAGATTTTTTATCTACCATATTATCCAAAACTTCTCTCATTTTTTTGAAAGCAAAAGATTGTCTAGTTCCTGCTGTTGTACAATACCATTCTTGCTTATGTATTTCATTATCATCATATCCCTTACATGAGGCTATTCTATTATTTGCCATGAGTGGTATTATTATACTGTGTAACATATTAGGGTCTAATTTTTCATCAACTATTTCTTCTATACACCCACCATGTCTTCTGCCTCCACGCTGAGAATCTCTTGCTTGTACCACGTCTAATCTACTCCCGTTGTGGAAGATGAGTTTTGTATAGTCTTTCGCAAATGATTTATACCTGATTTCACCTTTCAGTATAGGATAGTAATCCCATATGTCAGTAATATTATCCTGTGCTATTTTTGCCGCCTGTTCTTTTCCTGGAGCACATATAAATAATTTAATTCCAGGTCTCATGATACATTTTAAGTACATAGATAATATTTCAGTAAAAGACTTTGCCGTTCCTCTTGTTGCTGTTATAAACACTTTTCTATATCTCATTAACACTCTTAAATATAATCTTTGATATGGGTATAAATCAATTTTACAATCTGGTGGTTTTATAAAATCTATAAAATAGTCTGGATAACTTAACCACAATTCACAATATTTTCTCCATTCATCCATCATTTTTTCAAAGTCCATTTTTTGTAAATCTGTTTTTTGAAAGTCAGGGGCATAATTTATAGTATTTGTGTTTTTTTTTAATTCTTGTTGGTAGTTAATATAATTACTCAATATAGTCACCTATTATATCTTTATCCTTTGGGGTATCTAAGGGTGGTTCTGTTAGGGTTTGTTGTCCTACTAATCTTCTTGTGCCATTTTCAATATACATTATTGTAAAATCTAATTTATCTTGCGGTGGATTATATTTTTTTGGTTTTATGTATCCATTTTTTTCAACCTCCTCAAATATATGACTAAAGCTTCTCATTCCAGTAGCTTCATCTCCACCAACTTTATCAATAGGTCTTAATCCTGAAGATGTTAATAATTTTTGATATTGGTCATGTAGTTTAGCAAAAGAAGACATATCATCAGCTTCCAAAAATATATCTAACTTTAATTGCATTTTACATAACATTTTTAAAGCTTTTATGTGTTGAGGCGTTACGATTGTGTGTGTCATTTTCATATCATTGTAAAATTTTTCTAAATCTACTAATTGTTTAGATGAATAATTATCACCCCATCTTTCATGCATTTCAGAGGTTACTTGAGACTTAAAAAACTCCTCTTTGTTTTTTATATTTGTATTATTACTTTCATTATTTTTATTGCTTTCAAAAATACTATCCTTCCATCTAGCACCTTTAAATTCATTTAATTTTGAATTTGCCATTCTTATATAAGTGCCAAAAGGGTTATTAGGATTAGTTTCTACCGAAGATTTCCAATATTGATAAAAGAATGGAATATCTATTGTCCTTAATACTGTATATATAGTTTCCATATCATTGTAATCAATTAATTTTTGTATACATTGTTTGCATATATTTACACGACCTGATGGAAACATAGGACTATCTGATTTATAAAAGTTAGTTTCTGCCAACTCTCTTTTACATTCTCCTGCACATTTTATTTTTTTAGTTTCTTTAGGTTTATTGTTTTTAGGTCTTCCACTTGCCATGTGTTTTTCACCACCTACCTTTATTTTTACATAATAAAAAGAAGCTATAATTTTATATAACTTCTTGTAAATTTATTTCTATTCCATTTTCTTTTAATCTTCTTATTGAGTTATATGATTTTAATTCATTATCTAAAATTTCATCAAATTCACCACTGTAATACCTTTGTTTAAATATATTAAACTGCTTTGGTGTATTGTTAATTCTGCCAAAAAATTTGTGATAAATATTATGGATGGATTCTAAAACAACTACATCACAATTATATTTATAATGCAATTGTAAGCAAGTTTCTTTTATAAGCTTTAAATCATTATCATTGTAATAAGATATATTTTCATATATAGGCATATTTAATTTACTCATAGATTCTTTTAGTATTTTAGAAAAATTAAACATATGATGTATATTTAAATTTCCTTTTAACCCTGTAATAAAACAAGTATAATTGTATCGCTCTAATGATTTTTTTCGCCATTCACTTTTCATAACTGAATCTCTTACATAATTTGATAATTGAGTAATTCCACCCTTCCAATTATAATGTTTGCAACCTTTAATATTATCTTTACCACAATAATAACAACCTCTACCATTTTGTAAATCATTCCACGAAATTTCTTGTATGCCTTCATCTTTATGACGTTGGCAAATATATTTTATTTTTGAAACACTATCAATATACTTTTCATTATTTAAAGGAATCATAGATTTTTTCCTCATATAATTAAATACATATTTTTCGTTAGATAGTCTAATATTTTCCTTTGTTTTCAATATGTCGTTTTTATCCATTATTATATTTTTATCCTTGTTTGAACTAATAATCGTATTTATTACACTTTTATACTCATTAGCACAAAACTCGCATAATTTTTGCGATTTTACACTTTCATAACTTTTATACTGAATTCCTTTTTCTCTATGTTTAACACATATAAAAGGTAATGGTGATTTTACGTTTATATAATCTTGAGGTTTGAAACATGGTTCAAATCCAGCTTTTAAAAAATCATTATACACTTTTTCACCATCGTATTTTGCTATTCCTGAACATTCTTTACATTTAAATTTACTCATTTTTAAATTTGAAGCAAAATTTTTAAATTGATGTCCGTTAGAACATTCAACAATAAATTTTGAT
>JAEAME010001487.1_pt1 | contig 16124 bp, 15 predicted proteins | sample 8958731 | NCBI WGS metagenome assembly JAEAME01 (sample SAMN16933194, study PRJNA681113) | bioreactor sludge metagenome | isolation source: anerobic bioreactor sludge (Control) | place: India:Bengaluru | collected 2018-10-24 | reverse complement strand
GAGGGGCGGCCGTTGAAAGAGCCGCCCCCTTTTACATTATAAATAAATCTATCAGGGTGTAATCAGTTCCGGATCGCTGATTACGTTGAAGAAGCGAAATCTTCCGTTCTTAACCGTCTGGACCTGGACATCTTTCACGACTTCTCCCTCAGGCGTGAATCGTTTAATCTGCCCGGTGAGGCCATCGAAGTCTTTAAGAGCAGCTATAGCAGACCGTATTTCAGGGCCTTTAACACTCTTGGCCCGCTTGATGCCATCTATGATGATCATGAAGGCATCGTATGCCGAGGCACCCACCATATCAGGCTGAATTTTGTACCGTGCCTCAAAGGTCTTTAGGAAATTCTGAACGTGTGCCCTCTTATCGTCACGGTTGAGGTTGGTGACGATTATAAAACCTTCGGCTGATTTTCCGGCAATTTCTAAGAACTTGGGTGAGTCTGCCCCTTCCTCGCCGATGATATGAGCCTTAATGCCCATTTCTCTCGCCTGTTTCACCACAGGACCGGTCTGAAAATAGTAACCGCTTGAAAAAATGGCATCAACATTCTCGTCTTTGATCTTCGACAGGTAGGCTTTGAAATCTTTTTCCTGGAACGGATAAGCCTGCACCGAAGTTACAGTTGCAGCGCCCTTGGCATACTTATCAATATACATCTTAAAACCTTCAGCAAGGGTTCGCCCAAAGTCGTTATCGCTGATAAGCAGGGCAATCTTCTTGGCTTTGAGGAGCTTTACTGCGGTATACGCTGCTGCTTTGCCCTCGACCATTCCGAGAAAACCGTTGCGGAAATTAAAGTTGCCGGCCTTCGTTACATCCGGATGGACAGCATAGGCGTAGACAGCAGGAATCTTCTCTTCCTGAAAGATTGGTGCCATCGCCCTGCTCGGAGTGCTGTACGACCCGCCTACCATTGCAATGATCTTGTCCTGCTCGATAAGCTTGCGGGCAAGCGCCACCGCATCTTTGGCATCTGCACGGTCGTCGTAGGTAATGAGTTCAATCTTTTTGCCCAACACTCCTCCCTCTGCATTCACTTTCTCTACCGCCAACTTCACAGAGTTCTGGACGCTCAGACCATCAGCCGCAGCCGGACCTGTAAGAGGGGCTAAAAGACCGATCTTAATCGTATCCTGTGCCCCAGCCACACTCGCAAGAAAAACACACGCAATGAAACAAAACAGCATCATTCTTACATATTTCATACCCTACCTCCTTTTTTAAGATTTCTTAAGTAAAAAATCATTAAACTACATTTTCCCGCTGATCAGCTCTTTTTGTATCTAATGCCCCAGGTATACCTCCTTCACTCTCGGATTGTCCATCAACTCCTGTGCGCTGCCCTGAAGCGCGCACGTGCCGGTCTCCAGGACATAACCCCTCGACGATATTGCCAGGGACGCGATTGCGTTTTGTTCTACGAGAAGAATGGTCAGTCCCTGTTCTTTGTTGAGCCGTTCCAGAATATCAAAGACCTGTTCGACCAGCTTAGGCATAAGCCCCATGGAAACCTCATCTACGAGGAGCAGTTCAGGATTTGAGACGAGGGCCCGAGCGATGGACAACTGCTGTTGCTCACCGCCGGAAAGGGTATTTGCAAGCTGGCTTTTCCTTTCTTCGAGGATGGGGAAAACCCCGTACATTGATGATATGCGTTCTTCAACGGGGAGTTTATCTCTCAGCCCATAAAGCCCGGCAAGAAGGTTTTCATAGACGGTCAGCCGCGGAAAGACTCGAGCCCGCTCGGGAACCATACGGATCCCTGTTCTTGCCCGCTGGTGGGAAGACATGGTTGTTATATCCTGTCCTTTGAATGTGATCTTCCCCTGCTGTGGAGGAAATATTCCCATTACCGCATTCAGGATTGTTGACTTACCGGCCCCATTTGCTCCAATAATCGAAATCAACTCTCCTTTCTCAAGGTGGAAGCTCACCCCGCAAACGGCATGGATATCACCATAGCTGACATGAATGTTGTCAACGTCAAGAAGCATAGGCAGCTCCCTTTCCTCCGAGATACGCTTCAATTACCCGTTTATCCTGTTGTATTTCCACTGGTGTTCCTTCAGCAATCTTCTGGCCATGATCCAGCACAATGATACGTTCACAGAGCCCCATGGATACACGCATATTATGTTCAATGAGGATCACCGTGAGTCCATCCTTTCTGATGGAGCGAATAAGGTCTTCGAGCCGTGATATCTCGTCATGACGGAGACCGGAAAAAGACTCATCCAGGAGCAACACTGAGTGCCCCACCACAAGGGCCCTCGCTATTTCAAGGCGTCTTAAGTTTCCCAAGGGCAAAAGGCCCGCCTTTCGCTCTGCCAGGTCTGACAACCCAACCTTTTCAAGAACCTCCATTGCCTTCTTTATCTCTTCCTTTGAGCCCCATGGTCCCCATACTTTTGAAAGGTGGTTGTATCGGGTGATGCCTCTCGCAACCAGGACATTCTGCAAAACCGTGAGTGACGCAAAAGGCTTGACGATCTGGAAGGTCCTGCCGATCCCTTTTTGCGCTATCATGTGGGGAGGGATGCCGTCAATACGCTCCCCGGAAAACCATATCTCCCCCGAACTCGGTTCATAAATGCCGGATATGAGATTAAAGAGCACCGTCTTACCCGCTCCGTTCGGTCCGAGAATCCCTAAGATCTCACCGGGAAAGACATCAAAAGAAACTCCATCCACGGCCCGTAAGCCTCCAAAATACCGTGAAACTCCTTTTACTGATAGCAGCGGCTGCGTCATTTCTTGAATCCTCTCAGGAGCGGCTTTATGATCTTCCGGGCAAAACTTTCCTCGCCAAGGAGTCCTCCCGGCTGAAAACGAATCATGAGAAGGAGAAGGAGGGTGTAAAAAAAGATACGGTAATCCACGAGGGGACGGAAGAGTTCAGGGAGTATGCCAAGGATTAATGTTCCGACAACAGGACCCCAGAGCGTCCCCATACCTCCGAGGACAAGCATGGACAAAAAGCCAACAGAAACAGGAAAGGAAAAATCACCTGCGCTGATGAACTGCATATAATGGGCATAGAGCGATCCGCCGAGTCCGGCCATGGCCGTTCCGATAACAAAGGCCAGCAGTTTGAAACGAACAGGTGAGATACCCATGGTGGAAGCTGCCGCTTCCTCTTCCCTTATCGCGTAGCAGGCGAGGCTTGCCCAGCTTCGTGTAAGCCACCAGCAAATCAACAGAACGAGAACCAAAAACCCCAGGCACAGGAGAAAGAATGGGACGCCCTTTAACCGTATATCGAAAAACATAACACGAGGAATACCCCCTATACCGAGGGCGCCTCCAAAAAACGGAACATACCGAAAGACAGCTTCAACAATGAAGTTGATGCCGATCGTTGTTATAGCAAGAAAATCCTCTCTCACGCGAAGGCTTGGAAGGCCGAGCAAAAGCCCTATAAGGGCGCTGATTCCAATGACAAGGGGAAGCGCTGTCCAGAAGGAAAGTCCCAGCTTTGTGGTAAGAACTGCGGCGCTGTAAGCGCCGATACCGAAAAAGGCCGCGTGTCCCAGGGATATCTGGCCGGCATACCCCACAATCACATTAAGACCGCACACGGCAATTGCCTGGATTACCAGGAGAGTGGCAATGGTCACTGCATAAGAGCTCATACCAATCCACCGTTGTTCATATTATTTTGAATCCTCTCTCCTATCGTGATGAACCAAGGAGTCCTTCGGAACGCCACATGAGGACCCCGATCATAGCAATAAAAGCCAATGCATCCCTGGGCAGAGGAATATTGGCGTACCCGATAAGAAGTGTTTCCGCCATTCCCAGAAGTAATGAGGCAATAACCGCCCCCGGTACCGACCCTAAACCGCCAACAACAATAAGTGCAAGTGTCTTGTAAGCAGGTACCGTACCCATAGTAGGATACACCTGATTGTAATAGATGCCAACGAGAATGCCCGCAACAGCAGCAACCGCCGAACCGATAACAAAAGTAATGCTCACAATAAAATGACTATTAATACCCATGGCTCCCGAGATCTCCATATCCTGCGAAGCAGCGCGCATGGCAAGACCAAGCTCAGTTTTCGTTGTAATATACCAGAGGATAAGAAGCACAAGGGCTGTGATAACATAGACTGCAAGCAAGGTAGACGAAATGTTGATACCGCCCAGGCTTATATCTGGAAAAGGCAGTTTTGCGGGAAACGTAAGGATATAAGGGCCTGCCACAAGCCTGCATGCCTCCTCAACGCAAAGCAATATGGCAATACTGGCAATTAAAGGAACAAAGGGCGGATATTTCAACAAGGGAAAGTAGACAAACCGTTCAATAATAACCCCTATGATGGCACATACTATCATCGCACAAGGAAAAGCGATAAGGAGGCTTCCTGTCAGATTAAAGATGAGAAGGCCTGCATAGGCGCCTATGGTGTAAACAGCAGCATGAGCAACATGGAGTATCCTCAAGATTCCATAGACGAGGGCCAGCCCAAGCGTGACAAGGGCATAAATAGAACCCATGGCAATACCGTTTAACAGCTGCTCCAGAAAGAGACGCATTCTACTCTCCTTGGTTTATCCACTCATAACGGATGAAGCTAAGGCGAGGATATCTCTTTCTTTCGCCAGTGCCTCATGCTCTATACGCTCTGCCTCATGTTTCACCCTGTCCCTGAAAGAAGCTTCTTTTATGGACAGGAGGTTTATCCTCACATTGTAAAGGGCGCCAATAATTGCTGAACGGGCCAAGAGGGCTCCAACCACGGCATCTGTGATTGCATTCTGGTTGCCTTCTCTCACCAGGGTTTCTGCATGGTTCAGCGAGCGCATTCCCATTTCTGCAACCTCAAGGGGCACCCGGGATGCCTCTTTGAGGGCCTCCTGGATTTCGTTCTGGCGTTCCTTCTTCTCGTGGTCGGTTTCTTTGGGCATCCTGTATGCCTTCATCACTGCCTTGTAGGCAGCGCTGTCACGATCAATATTCTCTGTAAATACCTTTTTCAATTTTGATGCAGTTTCCAGAATTTCTGACATCTTTTTATCTATTGTCTTGTCATTCGTTTTTCCTGCTGTGATTTGCGCTACCATTTCAGCAAGAGCGCAAGAAAGGGCTCCGCAAAGGGCCGATACACTGCCGCCACCCGGCGTAGGCTCCCGGGAAGAAACGTTGTCCAAAAAAGTCTTTATCGATACGTCTGCAAACATGGCATTCAACCTCTATTTTCGTTCCTATCAACTACAACCCTGCCATTCTTAACTACTGTTTCAACACAATTAACACCAATATGATAGGGGATAAAACGATAGGATGGAAATTCAATGATAACTGCATCACCTGCTTTCCCCGCATCGAGACTTCCTATGCTTTTTTCTCTTCCAATTGCAGCAGCCCCGTTAATTGTAAGGGAAGACACAGACTCTTCAGGAGTCATTCCCATGTAGATGGTTGCAAGAGAAAAGAGAAGCGGAATTGATTCTGAGAAACAACTTCCCGGATTGAAGTCTGTGGCAAGGGCAACAGCGCATCCATTATCAATCATATAACGAGCCCGGGCATAAGGCTCTTTTAAACTGAAAGCTGTGGCGGGAAGGAGTGTCGCTACCGTACCGGCTTGTGCCATTCCCCGGATACCGTTATCCGATGCGTGGAGAAGATGATCGGCGGAGATTGCTCCAAGTTCAACAGCCAGCTCAGTTCCTCCCAACGGCGTTATCTCGTCAGCATGAATCTTCAATTGTAAACCAAAAGAACGGGCATTTTTCAATAATCTTCTCGATTGGTTTATAGAGAAAACACCTTTCTCGCAGAATATATCACAGAATTCGGCCAGTTTCCTACTGGCAACATCAGGAAGGACGTCTTGAACGAGATATCTTATAAATCCTTCTTCATTCCCGCGATATTCCGGGGGGACAGCATGAGCCCCAAGAAAGGTTCTGACAATATCGACCGGATGGGCTGCGTCGAGCTCACCCATGACAACAAGTTGCTTTAGCTCCGTGTCATAGTCAAGCCCGTATCCGCTTTTCCCCTCCACTGTTGTCACTCCAAAGGCAAGCATGCTGTCCAAGCGCTTTTTGCCAAGGGCTACAAGCTCCTCCTTTGTTGCTTTTCTCGTTGCCTCTACTGTACTTGCTATTCCACCACCCTGAGCCATAATGTCCATATAGCTCTTTCCCTGCAGGCGCCAGGAAAATTCTTCTGCCCGATAGCCGCCAAAAACAAAATGGGTGTGGGAGTCAACAAAGCCGGGGAGCACTGCCTTGCCCGAGGCGTCGATCACCTCATAGTTCTCACCATCGAGATTGTGTATTATTTCTGCTGTCCTTCCTGCACCCCTTATTATTCCGTCTTCAATTACTATTGCACCGTCAGGGATAACATGAAGGTCAGACATTTCACTGCCGCGCTTCGCGGCAAACCCGCTGCATGTCACCAGCTCTGCCGCATTCTTAATGACCAAATTTCCTAATTTTCTCGATTTAACATTGTTTTTTACCTTATTCTCTGCTCTCTGCTTCATTCCCTCTGCCCTCTGCTCTTTGCCCCCTGCCGCTTCTATTCCATTATCCTCGCTTCAAGCACCTGTTCAGTACTAAAATTTTCGAGGCCCATATAATATGCTGCCGTATCTACAATCGCTCCCATAGGAACAAGCCCGACAATCTCGCTCCCAACAACGTTGACACCGTATCTCTTTGCTTCGATTCGCACCAGCTCAAAAGCCTGGTAGAGGGATGTTTGGGTATAATCGGTCATGTTCATTGAAACCTGGGTGATCTTTCGTTCTTTTAACTCCACGCCCAGAGCCTTGCAATATCGCAGCCCCCCTCCTCTATGCCGCACCTTTCTGGCTATGGCGCTTGCAATCTCGATGTTATCGGTGTCAATGTTTACGTTAAAGGCAACGAGGGGCATTCTGGCGCCAATTGCAACAACGCCGGCAGTCGGATGTATTCCGCCATCTCCAAAATCAGGTTTCCATTCAGGAATTTTTATCTTTTCTGCCATGCCTTCAAACTGTCCTTTTCGGATATTTGCCAGATCCTTCCTCTCCGGGCATGAAGCTGATGCTTCATAGAGAAAAACAGGAAGCTTGTATGTTTCCCATACCATTTTTGCCGTCTCTTTTGAGAGTTCTATAGCATCGTCCATTGTCACATTTCTGATGGGAATAAAAGGGATCACATCAACGGCTCCCATCCGGGGATGTTGTCCCCTGTGGACACTCATGTCAATGAGTTGAATTGCCTTTCCTACTGCCAAGATAACCGCTTCTTTCAACGGATCGGGCTCACCTACCACGGTAATCACCGACCTGTTATGGTCACCATCTTTCTGGATGTCAAGGAATTTTACACCATCACGATTGCGAAATGATGACGCAATCTCTTCTATTTTGTCTGAGTCTCTTCCTTCGCTAAAATTTGGGACACATTCAATAATTCTGTTCATGTATGAACCTCCGCATCTCGTATGTCTTAATGCCGTATATCGTCGTTCGCATTTCGTATATCGATTCACGGCAGTACATTTACAAAATACGATATACTATATACGGTTTATCTTATCCACCAGTTCTTGTAGCATATTTTCATCTGCCCTGTAAGGCAGCGTAATATGGTCAGTGTCCCTGTTTACTTCGTTGTAGCGAATGCCTACTTCAATCGACTGTTCGTTCCGTGCCCAGGCTCGACGTGCAACACCCCCCATTACATCCCACGGGATAGCCTGGCGAATGACCTCGTCTACCCGATCGCTTCCGTCCAGCACCAGCCCGAACCCCCCGTTGATAGCCTTGCCGATGCCCACGCCGCCTCCATTGTGCAGGGCGACGAGGCTCATGCCACGGGCCGCGTTGCCTGCAAAACACTGGGTAGCCATATCTGCCATAATATTGCTGCCGTCCTTTATATTTGCCGTCTCCCGGAACGGAGAATCTGTTCCACCGGTATCGTGGTGATCTCGACCGAGCATGACCGGACCAACCTCTCCCTTTCTGACCATTTCGTTGAACTTGAGGGCAATCCTCATGCGACCTTCGGCATCCTGATAAAGAATTCTCGCCTGTGTGCCCACCACGAGCTTGTTCTTCATGGCATCTCTGATCCATGCATGATTGTCTCTGTCCTGGAATCTCCGGTTTGGATCAATACATGACATAGCCGCCCAATCTGTCTTTTCAAGGTCTTCCGGTTTTCCGCTCAGACAGACCCAACGGAACGGTCCGTATCCCAGATCGAACAAAAGTGGGCCCATAATATCTTCAACATAGGATGGAAAGATGAATCCATCAAGGGTATCTTTGCCGTTTTTGCATATCTCTGTAACGCCTGCATCAAAGACTGCCTTCATAAAGCTGTTCCCGTAATCAAAGAAATAGGCGCCATTCTGAACAAGAGTCTTAATGATACCGAAATGTACCTTGAGCGACTTATCCACATATTCCCTGAACTTCTGAGGATCTTTCTGGAGAAGCTCGGTACGCTCTTCAAATGTCAGCCCCTGGGGACAATACCCGCCATCATAGGCAGCATGGCAGGACGTCTGGTCGGAGAGAAGATCGATTGAGATGCGTTTTTCTGCGGCGTATTGGAGGAGATCAACAATGTTTCCATAGAAGGCAATCGACATTTTTTGTTTTTTATGCTGATGGTCTTTAGCAACTCGAAAGGCTTCTTCCGGAGTTTTTGCCACAAGACTTACCCAGCCCTGGGAAAACCTCGTCTGAATTCTCGATTGATCTACTTCAGCAATAATGGCAACGCCGTTTGCTATCTCTGCAGCTTTCCCCTGGGCGCCGCTCATGCCACCCAGACCGGATGAAACAAACAGACGTCCACTCATATCGGCATCTTCAGGCAAATCAAGCTTGAGCCGTGCCGCATTGAGTATGGTGCTGTACGTTCCATGAACAATCCCCTGAGGGCCAATATACATCCAGCCTCCGGCCGTCATCTGGCCATAGTTGGCCACCCCAAGCGCTGCTGCCCTGCTCCAGTTTTCCTGATCATCAAAACATCCCACCATAAGAGCGTTGGTGATAATGACACGCGGGGCATTAGCGTGTGACCTGAAAAGCCCGAGAGGGTGGCCTGATTCAACCACCAGCGTCTGGTCTTTTCTAAGGGCCTGGAGGTATGCCTTGATGAGTCGGTATTGCATCCAGTTCTGACATACCTGTCCAGTTTCTCCATACGTTACCAGTTCATACGGGTAGAGGGCTACGTCAAAATCAAGGTTATTGTCGATCATTACCTGAAAGGCCTTGCCCTCTAAACATTGACCAGGATAGCTGTCAACGGGATTGCCTGTGATTTTTCCCTGAGGTCTGAACCTGTATGCATAGATGCGGCCTGTGGTAAGAAGTTCATTCAGGAATTCAGGGGCAAGCTCTTCATGCCACTTCTCGGGAACATAGCGAAGGGCATTTTTTAAGGCAAGAACTGTGTCTTGCCGGTTCAAAACAAACTGACGCTTCGGCGCCCGCCTGACACCCTCCGCAAAGGAAGGCATGGGCGGCAACTCCCCGATCACCCTGTCAAGCCGGACAGTCATAGCCTCTGAAACAGCTTTATTATCTATCATAAATTCAGCCCCCTTATATTCCATAAAATTGTAACTATTGGAAAGGACGATTACAATAGTTTTTATAGCAGCCCATTATCGACTCTGTGGCTTATTTTTTGAGAATGCATAAAAAACAAGACTTGCAGCGGTGCTAAGAAAACAGATCAGGAAGACAAGATGATAGGCAGCCGGAGAATAGGACTGACCTTCTGGTGTGAAACCTTCAATTACCATTCCAAGAGCCGGGGTGAAAATTGCACCTCCTGCCATGACAAAGAAATTTGTCGCTGCTATAACCGTACCCGAGATATGTACAGAGTAGAGCTCTTTCACATGGGTAAAAGCAAGCGAGCCAGGGCTATTGAAAAAACCGATCATGGCGAAGAGAATCCCAAAAATGACAGGATTTTCAATATTTGTAATGCCCGTGAGCGGCAAAAGGCATATTGCATAAAATGCAACAAAACAAAAACACGTAATCTTGGCCGACCGTATAACTCTATCCGCAAGGAAACCAGCTATGGGGGCTCCGGCGAAATAACCAATGGACAACATCACCAGCATATTTCCCGTTTGAATTGGGGAAAAACCCTTAACATCAATGAGATAGGTTGCCAGCCAGAGCCCCTGAAGAGCCACAAAGGTTCCATACCTGAAAAAGGCAAAGGTGGCGATTTGCCAGAATGAAAAATTTCCAAGAATAATGAGCAAAAGCTTTCTAAGGGGAATTTTCTGGTCAGCATCATGGGCCAGATTCCCGGATGCTGTCAACTCCCTGTCTCTATCTTTTGTTACAAAGAATACTGACAGCGCAGATGCTGCCGTGATGAAGCCTGCGATCACGAAGGTCACTCTCCAGCCGATATTTACATTAAGCCAGGCCAGAGGGGATGCGGCGAGTATAGACCCTAAAGCCCCTACGGAAATGAGAATTCCAGATAGAGTGGAAAACTTGTCTTGTGAAAACCTCAGAACAAAAACCTTTAAAGAACCCATTAAAACCGAAGCCATCCCGGCCCCAAGCAGGATTCTTCCTAAAATGGCAAGGAGGAACGTGTCTGCTGCAGAAAAAACAAAAGCACCAAGGGCTCCTGTAAGGCCAAATATGGTCATAACATACCTTGGCCCTATTCGGTCAAGAAGAACACCCATGGGAATCTGCATAAGGGCAAATGAGTAGAAAAACGCTCCCCCGAGCACCCCTAAGCTCTCTGCGTTGAGATGAAAAGTCCGCACGAGATCCGGGGCAATGACAGCGTTTGACAGCCGGTAGAACATGGAAAAGATAAAAAGCACTGAGACTGTGCAAAAAATTCCAAAAGGCTTCAAGGATGGCCTCTGCAGGCTTGCAGCCCTTACTCTCCTATCCAGCAATGGAGACAGAGCTTTTCACGAGGAAGGCCTATTGCCTTGACCATGTCGTCTATCCGCAGATATCGCAGAGTCGTAGTGTCCAGCTCCCGACGAATCCAGTCTACCATTCTTTCGTATTTCTCTGATCGGTCATCGAGGTACTCCCTCACATCCTCTCTATCAAAGCCTTCAAGGGCACGTATGGCTCTCCGTGCGGCCAACTCGTCAAGTGAACGGGTTGAGAGAGCAAACTTACAGGGAAACATCAATGGTGGGCAGGCAGGACGGACATGGACCTCCTTTGCACCCGCCTCCCAAAGTTTCTTAAGAGTATAGTTCTTGAGTTGCGTTCCCCGGACAATAGAATCCTCACAAAGAACAATTCGGTTTCCTGCAATAACCTCTTTCACGGGGATAAGCTTCATGGTTGCAACAAGATCGCGTATCTCCTGTGCGGGCGGCGTATAGCTTCTTCCATACCCGGGGGTATACTTAACAAGAGGCCGGCGATACGGAAGCCCGGATTCCATTGCATAACCAATCGCATGACCTACCCCCGAGTCAGGAACACCGGCTACAAGATCGGCGTTGACATTATCATTTTTCGCGAGAAATCTTCCGCATCGTTCACGGACAAGTTCAACACTGATGCCCTCATAGCTTGACGCCGGATATCCCGTATAGATCCACAGAAAGGAGCAAATCTGGTTTGTCGCTTTTCCCTGGAGTTTTTCCTCCAGCCCCTTCTTTCCGATACGAACAATCTCACCCGGCTCAAGATACTTAACGATGCGGTAACCAAGATTAAGAAAAGAGCATGTCTCCGTAGCAATAACATAATCTCCTTCCCGTTCACCAACCACGAGAGGCATCCGTCCCAGGCGGTCACGGGCAGCATAAATACCATCTTCTTTCATAAGGAGGATTGAGGCTGATCCGCTGATTCTGTCATAAAGTCCTTCAATCCCCTCGATGAGAGTCTTTCCCTGGTTAATCAGCTTAGCAATAAGCTCGACTGAATTGAATCCCCCGCTCGACATCTCTCCGAAGGTTTCTCCCTGTGCAAGAAGCTCTCTGGCTAGTTCATCGGTATTTTCCACAAGACCTGCCGATACGATAGCAAAAGTTCCAAACTTTGAGCCAATGATGAGAGGCTGGGCATCCCGGTCACTAATTACGCCAATACCAAAATTACCGTCCATCTCTTTGTATTCATCATAGAATTTTGATTTGAACTGCGATTTGCTGATGTCATGAATACCCCTGTAAAATTTTTTTCCGAGAACGGCCATGCCGCCATATTCTGTCCCCATGTGGGAGTGATAATCTGTTCCATAAAGAAGATTGCTTGCACAATTTGTTTTTGATACAATACCGAAAATACCGCTCATGGGTCCTCCTGAACTCTCAACGCCTTAGATTGTCCGATCGTTAATGAAATGAATCAGCTTTCAGACCTTGATATGATACAAACTCTCTAAAATTTTCTCCACAATTAAAAGATGGTTTTCTCGTAAGAAGGTGAAAAAACAGATTTTGTGATGCTTCGGTTACACAAGATATAACAATTAAACAAGTTATCGGCGCACAGTTACCTTTTTGTATGCCGACATTCCATGTCGTAAGGGTAACGTAAGAATATTTTTTTGAGCTACAGAACCCCGATGCCCACTCCGACAAAATCTTTTGAGTCGTAAGCTTCTGTCATGTTAATACCTTCCAAGACAAGTTCATTCTCAATGTTATCTGCTACATCCCGTATCTTGTCAGCAATCTTGCGCCCGGTTTTTATTTCGTCCTTTGCCTGGCTGATGTATTCTTTCGCCAGATTCTCGAGGGTTGTCATTGCCTCGATAACTATTTTTTCTGATATCTTAGGCGTTGATGCCTTTTTTGTTTTATTCTTGGCCTTACCCTTTTGGACCGTCATGTAACACCTCCCCTGTGCGTTGTAATCGGAGTCATCAAAATTCGACTCTGCAGCTTCTGCCTGGTAAAAAGATTAGATGCCTGGAGCATCCACAACCAAGCAGTATCATGAACACCTATTTTTCATTATAGCCTGAATAATACATTAGTCAAGCGTAACATGCTTTTTTATTATCATTCCTATGTAATCAAGTCTAAAAATTTGATTATCGACTTCCTTCCTGATTCATTTTTCTTATACGAGTGATTATATTTTCAACGTAATCAAATTAGGATTATCTGGCAGAGAAGGACATCGGGTTGGAAAAAGTGTTTCGGGGTGAAAAATGGAAGCAAAGAATATTTACATCACAAAGCATGATCTTCAGAGACTGAAAAAACTCTTGCATGATATCTCCAAAGGAATTCATGGCAAGGAGTTTTCTATTCAGGAACTCATAAACGAAATGAATCGTGCTCATGTGGTTTCACCAAAAGAAATCCCGGAAAATGTAGTCACTATGAATTCAAGGGTGCTTTTGCGAGAACTTGAAACAGGTGAAGATATGACCCTGTGGCTTGTTTTTCCAGATAAGGTGGATGCTGTAAAAAACCCTGTTTCTATTCTAAGCTCCCTTGGAACAGCCATGATAGGCTGTAAAATGGGTGATGTCTTTACATGGGAAAGCCCTGACGGCGTAAAACAAATGGAGGTTCTTGACATTTTGTATCAACCTGAGCGGGTAGGAAACTTTAGCTTTTAATATGGAGACATTATTGTGTCATGGGCAAGCTTGAGAATCATCCCTGCAACAACCAAGAGAAAGACGATACGTACAAATCTGCTTCCTTTCAGGATAGCGAGTCGCGTTCCGGCAAGAGAGCCGAGGATATTAAATAAAGCCATTGGGATTGCAAGATTGTAAAGGATATTGTTCGTGAAAGCAAAATAGAGCATGGCCGAGAGGTTCGTGGCAAAATTGATGAGCTTGGCCGATGCGGATGCTGAGAGAAAATTGAAGCCGAAGATACCTACAAAGACAAAGATCAGGAAACTCCCTGTTCCAGGGCCAAAAAACCCGTCATAGAATCCTATAGTCATTCCGGAAGCGCTGCTTATAATGAATTGCATCCCATGGGTTAGTTTGGGCGCGTGGACTGCGCCAAAGTCTTTTCTAATAAAGGTAAATATTGCAATCGCAACAAGAAGAACAAGGACAACAATTCGCATTACCCCAGTATTGAGAATTGTCGCTGTGCGAGCCCCAAGAAATGAAAGGACAAATGACGAGATTGTCGCGGGCAATGTGGCCCGCCAATTGATACCTACATGTCTTGCATATTGAACAACAGCGATAGATGTGCCTGCAATTGATGCAAGTTTGTTCGTGCCGAGAAGATGCGCCACCGGCGCTTGGGGGAGGAAGATAAGCAGGGCCGGTAATTGTATAAGCCCTCCTCCACCGGCAACGGAATCAATGAAGCCGGCAAGAAAGGCAAAAGTATAAAGAAAGATTTCCAAAACTTGCCATAATTTTGCAACACCTGCGCAATGGAGAGAAACTATAAAAATGTTATTAATGACTTGCTCAGGGATTATTTTTCGTATCTATATCTTCCACCTGGATAGGGGTTGCCTTTTCAAGCCGTGGGCTCGGTTCGGCCGGTCTGCTTTCCGGCATTTTAGTTTCCGGCGCTTTTGTTTCTGATGCTCTCGTGTCTGACCCTCCCAATCCCGTTGCTCGCGCAATGAGATCAAGGAGTCCCGACGCGTGGCGGTTGCTCACCGTCCTCGAGATAAGAATATCAGTCGGAACCACATTTAGTCCATAGTAGGCAGCATTCCAATCATCACGCACATAAACAACAGAACCTGCGAGGGAAATTCCACCATAAAGTCCCTTGGATCGGGAAAAAGTCAGGATATCAACACTGAGGTTCGCTGTTGAAGCATCGGCCCCCAAACCTATTGGCCCTACAGCAACGCCAACATCGGCGCCGAGCTTAACGCCACTCTTGAGGAGCGCATTGACCCCCCGTTCCGTCATTGCAAGAAAAACCACTTCTGAGGCTTCCCCACCTATCTGAAAACCGAAACTTACACCACCCAAGGTATAGAAGGCGGGTCCCGACCAGGTGTTTGTTCTCATATCCCGGACAAGGTATACACCACTGCCTCCGGAACCACCAACAACAAAAGCACCTCTGAGGATTTGGGGTGCAATAAATACTCCTCTGGCATTCACCACCAAGTTCCTGAAAGCTTGTGTCTCAGGCACCTGCATAAAAGTCTCAAGGGTAAGCCTCGCCCTGTCCGCAAGACGTCGTGCGTCCATAGCATCATCTGCTGCGACAGGCGTTACAAAAATACCATGAAGAATGCTCAGGAAAAGAACAATTACCGAAAAAACGAGAATTTTCCTGTCAGCCTTCCAGAACTCAATTTTTCTTTTCATGATGGCTCCTTTTTTCAGTATGGTATTTTGCCCTGCGACACAGTGTGTTCCTTGCTGATTCAAAGTATATCAATCTAACGTCGTTGTCAAGAAAAGGTGACACCGTTTCAAGCGCTCCTTGACTTTTTCTCTTTGGCAATGTAATGTTACGGGCTGAAACTACTATGCTTATTGATACTCACTGCCATCTCAATGATCCTGCTTTTTCAACTTCTCTTCCTGATGTAGTTAGGAGGGCGACAGAGGCTGGTGTAGTTGCCTTTATTGTGCCGTCCTATGACAGAGAGTCGCTCAAGACCACGGAAAGATTGACCTCTACTTATAAAAACCTTGTCTATCCGGCATATGGCATTCATCCCTGGCTTGTTGATAAACATGTTAACCTTGATATTCTTCGCCTTTATATAAGGTATAAGGAAACGGTTGCAGTTGGCGAGATTGGTCTTGATTTTGCCCCAGAAACGCCGCCTCAAAACCTTCAGATCGATGCTTTTATCCGTCAGCTTGAATTCGCGCGGGATTCCGGATTACCGGTTCTCATACACTGCCGGAGGGCCCATGAAGCCATGTATCAGATCATCAAAACCTATTATGGAAGGATAAAAGGCGTCATGCACTCCTTCTCAGGTGATAGTGATATGATGAACCGCTTCCTGGATCTTGGCTTCTATATCTCTTTTTCAGGTGCTGTTACGAGAAAAACTGCAAAGAGGTATCACAACAATGCCCGGGCAGTTCCATTGGATCGTCTTCTCGTTGAGACGGATGCCCCGTCAATCGGCACGGAAACTACAATTGGTTCAAAGGTCGAACCTTTGCACACGGTTGAAGTCGCTCAGAAAATTGCAGAGCTTCG
>JAEAME010001486.1_pt1 | contig 16129 bp, 10 predicted proteins | sample 8958731 | NCBI WGS metagenome assembly JAEAME01 (sample SAMN16933194, study PRJNA681113) | bioreactor sludge metagenome | isolation source: anerobic bioreactor sludge (Control) | place: India:Bengaluru | collected 2018-10-24 | reverse complement strand
GTCTCACCTGTCTGCTCGACTCCGAGGAGGCGCTCTGGGCCATCCAGTTCTACTACGACGCCATCTACAAGCATGAGGTCGTGCCGTCGGCCGCCCAGCTAGCCTCCCTCTCCGCTCAGGGCGGATGGGGCAGTGGTTGGCTCAGCATCTTCTCCAACGGCAAAGTGGGCATGATCATCATCGGCCGCTGGTACCTGTGCCAGGTCGAGTACTTCCCGCAGATGAAGGGCAAGCTCGGAGCCGTGCGGCTGCCTCATGTGGAGGGACGCGAGCTCACCGGCCTGTGCGACACACGGGCGGCGGGGATCAACGCCATGTCTCCGCACAAGGACGCTGCGCTCAAGTTCCTCCAGTACCTGGCCGGCCCCGAGTACAGCAAGCTCATCGTTGAGGATGGCGACTCAATGCCGCCCAACCCCTCGGTCGCCGCCAGCGGGGAGATGCTCGTCAACCGCGCCGAGCCGGATCCGGCCTTCCATCAGCCCTTCGTGGATGCCCTGGAGGATGCCCAGCCGGCCGATCTGAGCCCCTTCATCGATTCCCTCGTGGTGCGACGGTGGCTAGCGGAGGCTTTGGATCGCGTGGAGAACCAGGTTGAGGCGCCGGAGACCGCCTTCAGGAATCTCACCACCGAGATCAACCGGACCATCCGAGTGAACTTGGAGCGGCAGCCCCACCTGCAGCTGCTCTATGAGGAGCGGACCGGACGGCCCTATACCGAGGACTGGTGGCGCGAGTACCAGAAGCCCTGAGGAGGGGAGTGACGCAGTGGGCAAGCCTGTAGCGAAGAAGTCGCGCAGCCGAGAGGCCCTGGCCGTCCTCGGTTTCCTGGCCCCCAATCTGCTCGGGTTCCTCGGCTTCACCCTGCTACCCGTCGTCCTCTCCTTCCTGATGGCCTTCACCAACTGGAACCTGAAGCCGGCCGTGGACCTGGACTTCGTGGGTCTGCGGAACTTCACCGACCTCATCGGCGTCCAGGCCATCGATCGGCCCGCGCCACTGCTGTCGGCCCTCTACTTCGGCTCCGCCGGAGTGCTAGTGGCCGGCCTCATCGGTGTCCTCTGGGCCAACATGGCGGACTGGCGCGGCACCAGAATGGGCGGAGCGCTGATCGTCGCCCTAGGCGCGGCTGCTCTCTCCCTGGCGGTGCTTCGCCCACGCGTGGGTGAGGATAGCGTCCGGGCGATTTCCCATGGGCTGGCTATCTCGGGCGGCATCGGCATCCTCGCCGGCCTGGGGCTCGCCACCCGCGAGGGCGAGGGTTGGCGGCCCGGCCTCGGGACCGTGCCGGCCCTATTGCTTGTGGCGGGGGCGTTGGGCCTCTGGGCGCTCAACGGAGCCATGTGGGGCAGCTACGAGCCCCGGGACGCCCGATTCTGGCAGTACTTCTACAACACGGCCTACCTCATGATCGGAATCCCCTTTGGCATCGCCGGCTCGCTAGCCCTGGCCCTGCTCGTGAACAACGATCTGCCCCTCAGTGGACGGGCTCCCGGTCCGCTTCTGGCGGCCCTCCTGCGCACGGCTGCCGTCGCCATCTGCGTGGTCTTCGGGGTGGTCGGCGGGACGACGGTCATCGGCAAGGTGGGTCTGGCCTCGGGAGCCGGCGTCGCGGCCCTGTGCTTCCTGGCGGCACTCCTGATCACCACGCGAGCGCCCGCCGAGCGCTTGGGACAGATTGCCGGGACGCTCCTCTGCCTCCTCTGCGGCATCGTCACCATGGCGCTGGTGCTGGGGATGGGGCAGCCGAATGTCGCGGTGCTCGGCGGTCTCTTCTGGCTGATGGCCGCTATGGGTGTGGCCTTCAACATCGTGGCCTACCGAACGGTCTACTACCTGCCCACCTTCACCGCCGGCGTGGCCCTGATGATCCTCTGGAAGGCCCTCTACAACCCCGAGACGGGGCCGATCAATGTCGCCATCGAGACGATCGGCAATGCCATGGGCCGCGACTGGCAGGGGCCGGAGTGGCTTGCGAGTGTGCCCTGGGCCAAACCCGCCCTCATCATCATGGGGGTGTGGACGGGCATCGGCGGCACGAACATGCTCCTCTACCTCGCCGGCCTCTCGAACGTGCCCACCGATCTCATGGACGCCGCCGACGTGGATGGCGCGAGCGCGTGGGGCAAGTTTCGGCATGTGACGTGGCCGCAACTCGGGCCAACCACTTTCTTCATCACCATCATGTCCATCATCGGCGGCCTGCAGGGCGGTTTCGAACAGGCCCGGGTGATGACGGGAGGCGGGCCCGCGGGCTCCACGACGACGCTCAGCTACTACATATACAACAAGGCGTTCCAGGATCTTGACCTGGGCTACGCCGCCGCCATCTCCTGGGTGCTATTCGCCGTCATCTTCGTAGCCACGGCCCTGAACTGGAAGTTCGGGCGGGAGCTCGAGGTGAGCCCATGACGCGGGTCTCCAAGAAGCTGGGCCCACGCATGCTCCGGACCCTCGGTGCCGTGGCGCGGGTGCTCATGCTCTCGATCATCGGGTTCGCCATCTCCATCCCCTTCGTATGGATGGTTGGCGCATCGTTCAAGCCAAGGGCGGAGGTCGAGGAGGCGCACATCGTGCCCAGGGAGCCGACCCTGGACAACTACCCCGTCGTGCTGGACAAGATGCCGGATCCTGTCACGGGTCAGTATCTGGGCCTGCGGTTCGGGCGTTGGTACTTCAACAGCATCTTCGTGGCTCTCTCTGTCACCCTGCTCCAGGTTCTTACGAGCAGCATGGCCGCCTATGCCTTCGCTCGCATGCAGTGGCGAGGGAGGGACACCGTCTTCCTGTTGTACTTGGCGACGATGATGATCCCTGGCGTCGTGACGATGATCCCCAACTTCCAGATCATGGTGAGCCTCCAGTTCCTGAACACCTACCGGGGCCTGATCATCCCCGCCATGCTCTCTATCCCCCAGGCCATGGATGAGGCGGCGAAGATCGATGGCGCGGGCCACTGGCGAATCTTCTGGGACATCGTCATGCCTCAGGCGCGGCCGGGCGTCATCGCTCTGGCCATCATCACCATGCTGGGGGCCTACCAGTCCTTCTTCTGGCCCCTGATCATGCTGAACCAAGAGCAGTACTACCCTCTGCCTGTGGGGATGCTCGCCCTGGACTCCACTTACGGACGGCAGACGGAGCTCATCATGGCCGCGACCGTGATGAACGTGGTGCCGCTGATCCTGATCTTCATCATCTTCCAGAAGTACCTGGTCAAGGGCCTACAGCTCGGTGGGGTCAAGGGCTAACATCACCTCGCCTCGTCGAGGTACCACTCCACGAACTTGGGCACGCCCTCCGACACGGTCGTTTTCGGGTCGTACCCGAGGTGTTGGCGGGCGCGGGTGATGTCCGCCAGAGTGCGGGGCACATCGCCATCGGCGGCGGGAGCCAGCTCGATGGAGGCTGACCGGCCGGCGGCCTTCTCGATCTCCGCCACCAAGTCTCTGAGATAGGTGGGTCGACCGCCTCCCAGGTTGAACACGCCCCACGGCGCGGCATCGTAGCTCAACCCTCGGCAGAACCCGTCCACGATGTCGTCCACGTAGGTGTAGTCGCGGTAGGTCTCTCCCTGCGCGTAGAGCTGGATGGGCTGTCCGTTGAGGATCCTCTGTGTGAACTTGTGAATGGCCATGTCGGGCCTCTGCCGGGGTCCATAGACTGTGAACAGACGGAACACGCACGTCCGCAGGCCGTAGACCTCGGAGTACGTGTGACACAGGGCCTCCATGCCCAGCTTGGTCGCGGCGTAGGGGCTTACGATCGACGTCAGAGGGGCGCCCTCCCGGAAGGGCACCTCCGTCTCGGCCCCGTAGACCGACGACGTAGACGCGACGAGGAGACGGGGCCGCGAGGTATCCCGAGCGGCGTCGAGTAGGTTCAGGGTGCCGTGGATGTTCACGTCCACGTAGACGCGGGGATCTTCCAGCGATGGCCGCACCCCGGCCCGAGCCGCGATGTGCACCACCGCCTCGGGGCGCACCTCCTGGAGCAACTCCAGGACGTCATCCTGGTCGCGCAGGTCCCCCTCGAAGAGCCGATAGGCGCGGTGCTGGAGGGCTCTCGCGATGTTCCGGCGCTTCGCTTCCGGTGAGTAGTAGTTGTCGAAGTTGTCGAGGCAGGCGACCTCGTGGCCTTCGCCGAGAAGCCTATCGACCAGGGTCGAGCCTATGAAGCCCGCGCCACCGGTGACGATGATCCTCACGTTCGCAACCATCCCCTCGTCGTGTCAGTGCGAGAGGTTGGTTCGGGCCCGCCGGTCCGCCCGCCTGCCGAGCGCCCTGGAGGAGGTTGCGGGGGCCTCCGCGCATAGGACCTCATTCCACTCACGGCGGAGGCCGTCGAGAGGAGAAGGTGTGAGTTCCGATCCCGCTGCCTATACCGCGTTGGACATAGAGACCACCGGTCTGCAGCTCTGCAAGGATGATGTCCTCGAGATTGGCGCCGTGCGTTTCGAGGCGGGGCGTCCCACGGGCGACCGCTTCGTGCAGCTGGTCCGGCCTCGGATCCCCATCCCCGCGGAGGCCTCGGCCATCCACGGCCTGACAGATGACCAGTTCCGAGACGCCCCTGAGATCGGCGAAGTCATGGCCGACCTGTTGGACTTCCTTCAGGGGGAACTCGTGGTATGCCACAACGCCCCCTTTGATGTGCCCTTCCTGGCGCGCGAACTCCGCGCTCATGGTCTCTCGGCGCGGCACGATGTGGCGGATACTTTGGTACTTTCGAGGCGCCTGCTGCCCTTGCGGAGCCACAGCCTAGGTCCCGTCTGCAAGCGCTTGGGAGTCCGGATCACGGGCCGTCACCGCTCTGAGGGCGATGCGCGGGCCACCGGAAAGGTCCTCTGGCGGCTGCTGGCGACGCAGGGCGAAGACCCAGTCGCGGGGCTACAGGCGCTGCGAGGTCGCTCCTGGCTTGAGCCCATGAGCTTCAACTCCTGGACGCATCTGCGAGCCATCGCGATGGTCGAGGATTGTCCTCCCGGAACGGAGATCAGCCTGCGGTACGCGACGGACAGCGGCACGCCCAAGGCGCGCCGAGTAACCGTTGAGTTCTACAGCTGCACTCGGAGTGCAGCCTACCTGACCGGGCGGGCGCACGACCACGGCGGGGAGCGACGCTCGTATCGGCTCGACCGGGTGCAGGACTGGCATTGAGGTAAGACGTCCGCGGAGCCCCGTGGGCGCATGTCTGACTCGATTGCTGCCATGGCGACGTGAGGAGTGCATCGCGTGAATCGTTGGTCCCTATGGGTGCTTATCTGCACAGTCGGCTCCTCCTGGTCGGTGGCTCAGGATCCCGAGTACTACGTTAGGCGGGACACCTGGCCCGAGACGCTTCTGGCGAGCCGCGAGGCCTTCGGCGCCTATGTCGCGACGCTCCCCAGCGGGCCCGAGAGCGTGACCTTGAGCGAGTGGCACATGACCGGTCCCTTCGTCGCCCCGGAGGGCGGCACGTCCTACTCCACTTCCTTCCCTCCCGATCAGGGGGTGCGGCTGACGGACACCTACGAGGGTGGCCTCTCCTGGTTAGCCCATCCCGAGTGGCAGGACGGTGTGCCAACGGAGCTGAGCGCCCCCGGCCAGGCGGCAACGTACCTGTACCGTACGCTGACCAGCGACGCGGAACGCACCCTGACGGTATACCTCGGAAGCGACGACGGCCTCATCGTGTATCTCAACGGCGTGGAGATCCTCGGCCAGGACGTGCCGCGCGGCTACGGACCGAATCAGGCCACGTGCGACCTGGCACTGCGCGAGGGCGAGAACGAGCTGCTCCTCAAGATCTGCAACCAGATCGGCGGCCACGGCTTCTACTTCCACACCGACCCTCGGCCCAATGAGCAGCCGGACACCGTGGACCAGTCCCTCTGGGAGCGCCTTCTGCGGGACTTTCCCGAGGATGGCCGAGAGATCCAGGCTGAGCGCGCCGCAGGGTTGTGGGATGGCGTCTGGTCGAGCGATGCCGTGGGCGACCTCGCCAAGCGGTATGTCGAGCGCTGCGCCATTCCACACATGGCGGCGGAGGCGGCGGCGCTCATCCAGGGGGAGCAGGCGATCACCGATTTGGCGCCCATCCAGGCGCTGTACCACCGCGCCGCGCGCACTCGCGCGAGCCTCGACGCGCTGGAGTCGTTCGACATCGCGGCTCTGCGCCTTGCCATTGAGGACCTGACCAACCGCTACCCGGACGATTACCGCGGCAGCGAGTATCTGGCACGGCTCACCGAACTGGGAGCCGCAAGGGAGGCGGCCCTCGCAAGCCTGGACCCAACGGAAGCCCTGGACCATGCCGCTGGTACGGCCGAGGCCCTTGTCGCGCTGCGGAGGGAGTCCCTCGTCGACGCGAACCCGGCCCTGGACTTCGAGGAGATCCTGTTCGTCCGCCGGCGCGGGAACCTCGGGCTGCCTCAGAACTGGCAGGGGAACACCTCCGTCGCGAAGACTGGCTACGACAATGAGCTGGCCGTACTTGGGCTCGATGGGTCGCTGAGGAGCCTCTATGTCCCGCCGGCCGGCGAATTCGTGGGCGACCTGGACCTCCACTGGGGTGCAGACCGGCTTCTCTTCTCGATGCCCCAGGATGGCCGTTGGCAGGTGCTGGAGCTTCCCGTGACGGGCGGGTCGCCGCGCCTGGTGACCTCCGGCCTGCCGTCGGACTTGGAGAACTTCGACGCCTGCTACCTCCCCGATGGCCGGATCATCTTCTGCAGCACGGCCTGCTACCAGGGAGTGCCCTGCGTGGCGGGCGGCGACTGGGTTTCGCTCCTCTACCTGCTGGACCCAGCTACGGGCTCGGTGCGTCAACTGACCTTTGACCAGGACCACTCGTGGGACCCGACGGTGATGCCCGATGGTCGAGTGCTCTTCACCCGCTGGGAGTACACCGATACGCCGCACTACTACACTCGGCTGCTGTTCGCGATGAACCCCGACGGCACGGCCCAAATGAGCCTCTACGGCACGAACTCCTACTGGCCCAACTCGCCCTTCTACGCCAGGCCGCTGCCCGGAACGGAGTCAGCCCTTGCGGTGATCGTCTCCGGTCACCACGGCGTCGCGCGTGAGGGCGAGCTGGTGCTCATCGACCCGGCTCGGGGCGAGCGTGAGGCCGACGGGGTCATCCAGCGGATACCTGGCCGCGAACAGGTCGTGGCTCCGATCCTCGAGGACCAGCTCGTCGAGCACTCCTGGCCTCGGTTCCTCCACCCCTGCCCCATCGATGACAAGCGCATCCTGGTGTCCTGCCGGCCGACCCCCGAGTCGCCCTGGGGTATCTACCTGGTGGACGCCTTCGACAACATGGTGCTGCTGTACGAGGATCCCACCCACGCCTGTCTCGAACCCATCGCCCTCCGGCCGAGGCCCCTCCCCCGCATCGTGCCTGATCGGGTCCGCCTAGGTGACCCGGAGGCGACGATCTACCTCTCGGACATCTATGAGGGGCACGGCCTCGCGGGCGTGCCTCGCGGCGTTGTGAAGGGCCTGCGCATCTTCGAGTACCACTACGCCTATCCGAACATGGGCGGTCACATCCACATCGGCGTGGACGGCCCGTGGGATGTTCATCGGATCCTTGGCACGGTACCTGTGCGCGATGACGGGTCGGCCCTGTTCCGCGTGCCAGCCAACAAGCCCCTCGCCGTGCAGCCTACCGACGAGAACGGTCGCGCCGTGCAGATCATGCGCAGCTGGCTCACCGCGATGCCGGGCGAGAACCTATCATGCGTGGGCTGCCATGAGAGCCATGGCACGGTGCCCGCGGGCGGATACGGGCTAGCGTCGCTCTCGGAACCGGTGGAGATCGAGCCGTGGTACGGCCCTGAGCGTGGTTTCGGCTTCCGGCGCGAGGTCCAGCCGGTTCTCGATAACTACTGCACGAGCTGCCACGGTGCAGGCTCGCCCCTCGACCTGACAGACCGCCCCGATAGCGAAGGTTGGTCCGGATTCTCCCCCGCTTACCTCGCGCTGCACCCCTACGTTCGCCGGCCGGGGCCCGAGAGCGACTACCACATCCAGCGGCCCGGCGAGTTCCACGCGGACACGAGCGAGCTGATTCAGATGCTCGAGAAGGGCCACTACGGCGTGGCGCTGGATCCCCAGGCGTGGGATAGGCTGGTGACGTGGATCGACCTCAACGTGCCGTGCCATGGCACATGGAGCGAGCACCGACCCATCCCGAACGACTTCCGGCAGCTCCGGTTGGCGCATCGGGAGGCCTATGTCGGTGACAACGCCGATTCCGAGGATGTGCCGCCCACGGCGGCGCCTGTGTTTGAGCCGGCGCCCTCCCCCCCCGCCGATCCCAGCCCGCCGCCAGAGCTCGAGGGCTGGCCCTTCGGCGCCGAGCGCGCCGCGGCGCTGGCCGCCGAACTCGGGGAGCGCGAGCTATCCCTGGACCTCGGGGATGGAATGACCCTCGAACTGGTGCGGGTGCCCGCCGGCTCCTTCGCCATGGGCGATGTCAGCTCTACGCCGGACGAGCCTAGGCGGGTCGCGCACATCGATCGGCCGTTCTGGATGGGCCGGTTCGAGGTCACCAACGCCCAGTATGCCCGGTTCGACCCGGAACACGACAGCGCGTACATCTCGGAGACCAACAAGGATCAGACCCGCCGCGGCGTGCCCTCGAATGGCCCGCAGCAGCCGGTCATCCGAGTCTCCTGGGAGCGCGCCATGGCCTTCTGCGACTGGCTATCCCAGCGCACGGGGCGCCGGGTGACGCTCCCCACGGAGGCCCAGTGGGAGTGGGCGTGCCGTGCTGGCTCGGCTGAAGTCTTCCCGTGGGGCGGCGCCGATGAGAACTTCGCTCCCTACGCGAATCTCGCCGACCAGAGAGTTGCCGGCCTGGCGCGGGCGGACTCCCCACTGTGGATGCCTCGCATCGACTCGGTGGACGACGGGGCGACCGTGAGCGCCGACGTGGGCCAGTACGCGGGTAACCCCTGGGGGCTCTACGACATCATTGGGAACGTCCGCGAGTGGACCCGGTCGCTCTACGCCCCCGGTGATGCGGAAGACGGATCGGATATCGAGGCCGGCGGCGGTAGGGCCGTCGTGCGCGGGGGTTCCTGGTACGATCGGCCCAACCGCGCCCGAGCGGGCTTCCGCTGGGGGTACCCCACCTGGCGACCCGTGTTCGATGTCGGGTTCCGGATCGTCATTCCGGAGGAGTAGGGAAGCGCCACGGGGGTAACATTGAAGGTGCGCCCACTGCCATGTCACCAATGCCTTGGGGCCGACTCGTACTGAGGAAGGCGGCATTTCATGAACCCGACTCGGCCGGCTCTAGGCGTTCTGGGGCTCGTGCTCGCCCTGGTCGCCTGTTTCGCCCTGGGGTGCTCCGTCGATGGCCCCTTCGACGATCCGCCAACGACGGACCCCATCGATGACCCGAACGATGACCCTTCGGGCGGCAGCATCCCGTGCATCAACATCCCGGGGGCGACGTCCTATCTCAGCCGCGTTCTCCTCGATGGCAAGGATGCCCTGAGGTTCACCAAGAGCGTCATCACGGTCTCAATGAACGCAGACGAGACCCCAATGGGCTGGAAGTCGGAGTACGCCAACTACGTCCGAGAAGCTATGTCCAAGTGGCAGGGCGCGGGCCGAGGCGCGTACACCTTCCGGGAGGTCACGTCCTCGACGGCCGATATCAGCATCTCCTGGGTTGAGAGTCTCGGCGGCTATACGACGGGCGTGACAGACCACGTGATCGTGGGTAACCAGTTCTTCCCGCCCAACATGCGCATCGCTTTGAACGCCGATGGCTCGCGACTTCCTGACCGCGAGGTGCGCATCACCACCATTCACGAGTTCGGACACGCCCTTGGCTTCATGGGCCACAGCGTGAATACCAAGGATCTCATGTTCGTGAGCGCCTCGGTCGTCGATCTCTCTCTGAACGACCAGCAGACGTTGGTGAACCTCTACTGCCGCGCGGCGGACATCACCCAGGTCCAAACCCGCAGCGCCGAGGTCCCGGCTGGAGCGCGGGTCGTCCGGCAGGAGAGCCAGCGCGACGGCCTCCGGGGGTTGCTGCGGATCGAGTAGGGTTCTACTCCGCGTCAGGCTCAGGGCGCGGCACTGGGCAGGCGGGGAGCACCAGCGCGGAACCCTCGGTGTAGATGGTCACGGTAGCCGGTCTCGCCTCAGTAGGCAGAGGGAAGTAGACCTCGAACAGGTTCAGCGCCGGCCCCGGGAGCAGGCGGCCCGGAGTCGAGACCGCGCTCGGCGCGTAGGTGGCGCCAGACGCGTCGGCCAGCTCGAACCGATAGTCGGCTGGGTCCACACCGCTCTCCGCGTCGATGGCGGCGCCTACGCGCAGCCCATACGCGTTCTCCCCCTCGCCTGGAGCAGGGGCGCCCGGCGCCAGTGCCCCGCGTGTCTGCTCCAGCACGGCGAAGGCGACGCCCGACTGGCCGAGCCGCCCGCCAAGCAGCTCCTGCTCGCCCCATCGAACGGGGAAGTCGTCGGGCCCGGGGAGGGCGCCGCCATCCTCCAGTGAGGCCAGGGGTGATGGGGCCGCCTCGCTAGCGGCGTCGCGTGAGGCGAACCATGCGGCTCCCAGCACCGATAGGCCCGCGAGACCCACGATGGTGAGCAGGCCCGCCCACAGCACCGACTGCAGCAAGGGGCGCGTGGTAGCCTGGTCGCTCAACGCTGGTACCTCAGTTCCGAACGGCTCTGCGGCGGCGACTCGGCATGGAACATGCCGGCGCGGAGGACCGTGCTGAGGCTCTCGCCCGGGTCAAGGCTTCGCTGCGTGCCGTTCTCAATGGCGTGGGTGAGGATCGCGGGCCAGGAGGTGAAGGGCTCCAATGCCACGGTGTAGGATCGCCCGTGGAAGGGCGCGCCTCTCGGCGCGTTGCAGGCGATCCAGTACCACACGCAGGGGAACACGGCGGGATCGAACTCCATCGCGAACCCGAGCCCTAGGGACATGTTCGTGAGGGCGTAGAAACCCTCGTCCAGGTCGGTGAGGTAGAACATGTCGCTGACGACGTCGGACGGGCCGGGCGTGCGAAGGATGTCGATGGGCTCTCCGGACCGCCTCGGCACGGCCGTCGGCGGGGCGATCGTCTCACCCGAGAACCGGCTGTCCGGGTCGTCGCCGGGATCGAGCCTCGCCGTACGGGCGCCCGTGGTCACGTATGTGTCCCCTGAAAGCAGAGGGGCGCCGAAAGCGGGATGGTGCCCCCACATGAACTCCATGGGGTAATGCCCCTCGTTCGTCACCGTCTCGGCGATCTCCAGGCTCCCCAGGCCGTCGCTGATGGCCAGGGTCTTCCGGATCAGAAAGGGCGTCCGCCGTGTCCGGACGGTCAGTTCCGCGCTGACACGCTCGCGGCTGTCCTCCACGATGCGGCACTCCCAGGGGAGGCCGTACACCTCACCGTGGAGGCCCATCTCGGCCCCTCGGTATTCGCAGACCCGCCCTCCGTTGGGGAAGCACTCCTGCCAGCCGCCCTCGTGGAAGTCTGAGAAGTTCCCCTCGGGCCGTGGTCGGGTCGTGATGTGCTGACCAGGTGAGATGATGTCGCCCCAGGGCGCCTTCCAGAGGGCATCGATGCCCGTTGGCTTGTGCTCGACGGTGACTATGTCCGAGCCCTTGTCGAGGAGAACGACGATGTGGAGCAGGTCGTTCTCCATGACCAGGACCCGCTGCCCTCGGTAGGTCCACTCATCGCTGATGCGGCAGCCGTTGTTCCGCGGAATGGCCTGTCGCACACCGCGCCTCCTTACAGGGCTATAGGCCCGAAGCTCGGGACGGGCATGTCCCACTCGTCCAGGATGATGCCCTGGGGATTGTGCCCGTAGTTGTAGAAGAGCTCGGCGCCCTCGGGCAGCGCCGCCGGGAATGTGAGTTCCACGGATAGCCCGTCGCTTCCAAGGCGGCAGTCCCCCAGAAGCAGAGGGCCCTCGGCGCTCCTCACCATGAACCCATAGAGTCGCTTCGTGCCGATGAGCCTGCCATTCACCGACTCGAAGTGTATGGTCACCCCTTGCCGGTCCTCGGCCACGTCGACCGTGGTCGGCCTGGGCCCGAGCAGTCCCTCCTCCGCCGCGCCGTACGCCACCACGTGGGCCAGGCGGGCCATCCGTAGGCCGAGTCGCCTCATTCCGAGGGCGTCGACGTGGATGATGTCATCGAGCGGCAGGTCTGACGCCGCGACCATCGCTGCCGGCTGGATGTCCGGTTCCACGCGGCGCTGCGCCTCGCGGATCTCGTGCCACCAGCGCTCGGACTCCGGCGTGGAGTCGGCGTAGAAGCGCCCGAGCTGAACGTATAACACGGGCATCTCCGCCTGACCCAGCTCTGCGCGGAGCGCGTTCACGAAACTGGTGAAGACCTCGCCGTAGACCGGACCCGCGTCTGGGTTGGCATCGGACTCCCCTTGGTACCACGTCATTCCGGCTACTCTACCGCCCGCGGCGCGGACCCTTCGCATCATGGAGCCGTAGAGACTCTCGCCACCGCGGTCGAGCAGCGCGGGATCCCACTGGGCCATGCTCGTGCCGCCGTGAGAGCATGCGAGGAGGCCGACGGGCACGCCGAGCCGCCGGACAAGCTCCTTGCCGAAGGCGATTCCCAGGCCCGCTCCGATGGTCCGCATCGACCGGTCCCACTCGATGACGGCCTGCCGGTTCTCTAGAACGCCCCAGTGGACGGAATCGGTAGCCTCGTTGTACCAGCATAGAGGGTCTTCGGCGATGTCCCAGCGGTCGTCGTAGTAGAAGGCCGAGACTAACTCCGAGGGCGGCTCTGCGCCGCAGAGCTTCCCGCAGCCATCCATGTTCGACTGGCCCGCCAGGATCCACAGATCGCCCACGAGGAGCCCCTCGACGCGGGCGACCTCGTCGCCGCCCGACAGTAGCTGAAGGGCGTACGGTCCGCCCGTCGGGACACCGTCCACCGAGCCCGTCAGTCGCACCCCCTCCTCGGTGAGCTCCGGCTGGCACGGCACTGTAGCGCCGGCCGCGTCGAGGAGTAGGACCGTCGCGCCCGCAGGTGCGCCTCGCACCTCGATGGGGATGCTCCCCCGGTTAGATCCATCGCGCTGCACAACCTGGTGGGCCTGGGGGCTGATGACTTCGGGCATGGTGGGTTGTCCTCTCATGTGTGGCGCGTCCCTGGTGCTGACGCTTCCCTGTTCGTGCCGCAGTCCCCTGCGGACCCATCGCAGGTTCGGTCCAAGCCAAAGCGGAAGGGCTGTCAAGTGGTCCCCTAGCTGGCCTGCTACCCCGAGAGGAGCACGATACCCATGAGGTTCGCCCTATGCATCGTCGGAGCCGTGGTGCTCGGAATCCCGCCGGCGCTGGCTCAGGAGGCGGTCGTGCGCGTCAGCATGAGCGGTTCGGGCTCCGTCCGTATCGACGGAACAGAGATGATGACCTTCGCCCCCGGCATGTTCCTCGAGGGCTGGCAGCATCGGTCCTTCTCGATGCCGGCAGCCGCGACGCCCATGGAGAGCGAGGTGCGCCTCGATGGGGGCCGGGTCGCATGTGCCGCCGCCATCGAGGGACGCGACCAAGGGTTCCGCCTCACCTATAGCCTGACGCCCGATGTTGCCCTGCGGGTGAGTAGCGTGAACGTGAGCTTCAGCCTGCCTGCGCGACTCTGGGTTGGCTCGGGCTGGGAGGCGCCAGGCGCCGCCGGCGAGGTGCCTATCGTCCATGAGGACACGCATATGAACGCGGCGCCGGGAAGTCTCTCCCTAACGCGCCCCGACCAGCCGACCGTCGTCTTCCGTTGCCCCACGGGGCAGTCGATCCTGCTCCAGGACAGCCGCGAGTGGGGGGACAATCTCGAGGTGCGCGTAGGTCCCCAGACAGGCGAAGGCGCCGAGTGGGCGGCAGGGGACACAGTGACCATCACGGTGGAGGTGGAGTTGGGCATGGCAACGGAGATCGAGCAGGACCAGCCCGTGACGTTGGAGCCCTCCGATGGGTGGGTCCCCTTCGAGAACCGGCTGGACATCGCTCCCGGCTCGGCCCTCGACTGGACCGGCATGGCACTCGCCGATGGGCCCGCGGGGAAGCACGGTCACGTCGTTGTGGGGGAGTCAGGTCACTTCGAGTTTGAGGGCCGGCTCGGCGAGCCCGTGCGCTTCTATGGCATCAACCTATGCTTCGGCGCCAACTACCCCAGTCACGAGGAGTCAGATCGCCTGGCGGCGCGGTTGCGCGCCCTGGGCTACAACTCGGTACGCATCCACCATTATGAAACGGACTTGGTCGGTTGGGACGCGACCGACAGCCTGACCTTCCAGGAGGAGCGTCTCGACCGCTTCGACTACCTCATGGCCGCCTGTAAGCGCGAAGGTCTCTATGTCACGACCGATCTCTACGTCTCTCGGCCGGTGAGGCGCGCGGAGGTCTTCGGCGAGGGCGAGGGCACGATCCCGCAGGATGACTTCAAGATGCTCGTGCTCGTGCATGAGGGGGCCTACGCGAACTTCGCCGAGTTCTCACGGCGGCTCCTCACCCATGTGAACCCCTACACCGGCCTCTCCCTCGGGGCCGATCCCGTCCTCGCGACCCTTGTTGTCGTCAATGAGGGCAACGGCGGAAACTTCGTCGGGAGTATCGACGGCGAGGTCCGAGCGGCGTGGCAGCAGGTCTGGAACGAGTGGCTACTGGATGAATACGGCGGTCGCGAGGGCCTCGCCGCGGCGTGGGCCGACTCCCTAGGAGCAGACGAGGACCCGGCCGAGGGGACCGTCGGCGTGACTGGCGGCGGTGACCGGCGGGAGGCCGATCGGCAACGCTTCACTTGCCAGCGCCACCTCGCACTGTACCGGCGCGTTCGTGACCTGCTCCGTGACGAACTCGGGGTCCGAGCGCTTCTCACAGACCAGAACGGCTGGACCGAGCCCCTAGGTAACCAGGTGCTTCGAGGTGAGTACGACTTCGTGGATTCCCACATGTACTGGGACCACCCCAACTTCCTGGCCAACCCATGGCAGCTTCCCTCGAAGGGCTGGAGCGCGGGCCGCAGCGCCGTTTACGAGGGCGGCGCGGGCGCCCGGGACCGAGCGCTGCTCCGGGTGACGGGCAAGCCCTTCACCATCAGCGAGTTCAACTATGTCGTGCCCAACGCGCACCGGCACGAGGGAGGGCTCCTGATGGGCGCCGTAGCGGCGATCCAGGACTGGGATGGCCTCTACCGGTTCAGTTACAGCCACCAGAATGACCGCAGCTTCGAGCCCATGGGCATGAGCTTCTTCGACCTGGCGAGCGATCCCATCAGCCAGGCCTCGGACCGCTTGGCCGTGGCCCTATTCCTCCGGGGTGACCTCGCACCCGCGGGACCTCTCGTGACCCTCCGGGTGCCCGAGGACCTTTTGGACGCCGGTCTGGCCTCCATGCCCCGAGCCGAGGGGGGGCTCGAGAGCCTCGCCTATACGACGAGGCTTGCCTGCACGGTGGGGGCTGAAGACGATGCCGACATCGCGTTTGGCGCCGTGGACTCCTCCATGAACGAGGGCGTGCCGCCTACCGTGGAGCGACAGTCAGCCGATGCCGTGTCAGCAGTCCTCGATGCCCTGCGGTCGAGCCAGCTGCTCCCAGGCGCGGACCGTCTGGATCCGGCCGCGGGCGTCGGGCAGTCACCGGGCGGTGAGGTGCTCATCGACGGGCGGCAGGGAGTCGCTACGGTGGGCACCGCCCCAACCTCTGCGGTGTTCCGCGCGACGGAGGGACCCGCTGCCGCGGGTGCCCTGAGCACCCAGTTCAACGATGCGGGAGGCATGGTCTGGGCCACCTCCGTGGATGGGGAGCCCCTATCGGTCAGCGCGAGGATTGTCGTCTCCCACCTTACCGAGATCCTCAACTCGGGTATGCGCTTCGGCGACCTCGACAGGACCACCCTCCTGGAGTGGGGCGGGCTGCCGCTTCTCGTGAAGCGCTCCACCGCGATCGTGTCTCTAGCCTTGGATGAGCCGGAGGCGTATACCGTCTATGCTCTGGCGACCGACGGCGTGCGGCTCGGTCAGGTACCGGCCTCGATCGATGCGGGGCGCCTCACCTTCACGGCTGACCCAGGCGCCTTCGAGGGCGGCTGCATCTACTACGAGATCGCACGGTAGACCATCGCGAGGGAGCGTGAGGGTATGCGGAGCGTA
>JAEAME010001485.1_pt1 | contig 16153 bp, 15 predicted proteins | sample 8958731 | NCBI WGS metagenome assembly JAEAME01 (sample SAMN16933194, study PRJNA681113) | bioreactor sludge metagenome | isolation source: anerobic bioreactor sludge (Control) | place: India:Bengaluru | collected 2018-10-24 | reverse complement strand
GTCATGGGAGGTCTGGACCTCTTTACCTATTAGGGAACATAGCCGCATTATTCCGTCGTTTTGTTAAAACACGGGATGTGAAAATACCGGAGAACTATAAAGACGGGAAGGTGCTTTCGTTGCCTGGGTGCGGTCACCAAACCCGGCCAATAAAATGATTATTTGGGTATTCCCTCCTTTCTTCAGGTTCGGGACTAAGCCGGCGACTGCTAAGTCCCGAACCTATCCGGAAGGTGAATACACGACGAAAGCAATTAATTTTTGTCATATGGGTAATAGATACTTGACTTAAAGGAAGAGACGATGAAAGACGGATACATCTCAGAGCAGGCTCAGGAAGTAAAGATACTCACCGAAGCTGAGGTTGTCGTCGTAGGCGGGGGGCCGGGAGGTCATTCGGCGGCAATTGCAGCGGCGAGGAATGGTGCCAAAACAGTACTGGTTGAGCGGTATGGTCATCTTGGTGGAATGGCTACCGGCGGCATCGTCATCCAGATACCTCACATGAGTGACGGCGGTAAGGAACAGCAGATCGTCGGTCTGACACAGGAATGGATCGATAGGCTTGACCCTATTGGAGGAGTCCTCGTTCCACGTCGTAGCGAGATTGGTTCAGCGGATGAAAAGCTGGTTTCCTACTGGCGGCGGTTCATGGGTAATGTAAACAAGGGAAGGATCGAATATACCGCTTGGGTCGACCCGGAGTTACTTAAATGCGTCCTGAACGACATGGTTGAGGAAGCCGGTATCAAGCTTCTGCTGCACTCCTGGGGTGTAAGGTCAATCGTCGAAGACAATACGGTAAAAGGGATAATTTTCGAAAGTAAGTCCGGCAGGCAGGCCGTAATGGGTAAGGTGATTATCGACGGTACTGGCGATGGTGATCTTCTTCCCTCAGCCGGGGCGGCATGGGAAGGAGGTTTCGACCCCAAGTCGAGAAGTTCCATGCTGGCGCTGGTATTCCGGATAGGTAATTGCGACTATCAGAAATACTGTGATTTCCGGGAAGCGAATCCCGATAAAGCCCAGGCGTTGTCGAAAGAGATGACGGATTTAGTCGGGACGCGGCTCGCTCCGCTTCCTTCGCCGCGTAACGATGTGATGTGGGTGAACAACTGGATTCCGAATCTCGATAACCTGAACGTCGAACACCTGACCGAGCTGGAAGTAAGTATGCGTAGAATGATGCGTCAGGGTCACGCCTTTATGAAGGAGAACATACCGGGATTCGAGAACAGTTTTATCCTCGATACTGCTTCTCAGACAGGCACACGCGGCGGACGGCGTGTTATAGGAGAAGTAAGAATTACTCAAGACGATCTGAGAAACGCCACGATGTATGATGATACTATCGCCGTGTTCCCGCGCATGGGACCGCCGGGTGAACCAGGCGGCAAATATACCTATATACCCTACCGGAGCCTGGTACCGGTAAAGACGGAGGGACTGTTAGTGGCCGGGCGGAGTTTCTCTTCCGACGGTGCGGCCAACAATATGGCGAACTTGATTCCCCACTGCATCGCTATGGGGCAGGCAGCTGGTACCGCCGCAGCAATCTCGGTGAAGGAAAGCATCCAACCGAGAGAGGTGAATTACCGTAAACTGCAGAAAATCCTTATGCAGCAGGAAGTGCCGCTGCCGGGCGTAACAGCGGCTGAAGCAAAGGTTTAGCGGTCCTCTCATAAGGCCGCCGTTTATACTTCCCCGCAGTGTAAGTATTATGAAAAATAATGTTTTGAAACATGGAGTTGACGCATGAAAATGACTGGCGAAGGCATGCTCAGTCCGTACCGTGTCCTGGACTTAACTGGAGAACCGGGGCTTTTATGCGGTAAGATATTGGGTGATTTAGGTGCGGATGTGATTAAGGTTGAAAAGCCTGGAGGTGACGCCACCCGTTTTCTCGGCCCATTCTATCATGACGAGCTTGAGCCTGAAAAAAGCCTGTATTGGTTTGCTTATAACACGAATAAAAGGGGAATCACTCTTGAGCTGGAATCTGCCGACGGCCGTGAACTCTTTAAAAAACTGGTTAAAACATCAGATATCGTTGTCGAATCATTTCCACCCGGATACATGGATAAAATCGGCCTGGGATATTCTGACCTTAAGCAGATTAACCCGGCGATAATATTAGTTTCAATTACCCCGTTTGGACAAACAGGGCCTTATAAAGACTTCAAGATTTCGGATATTGTCGCCTGGGCGATGGGGGGGTACATGCTATCCGTCGGGGATTGGGACCGGCCCCCTGTACGCATTAGTAATCACTCCCAATCATTTCTACATGCGGGAGGCCAGGCTGCCCAGGGAGCTTTAATGGCTCTTTACTACCGGGAAATGACCGGCGAGGGACAGTTTGTTGATGTTTCCATTCGCGATTCTGTCGCCCGTTGTACCCCGGAAAGGGTAACGGAAAGTTGGGATTTCAATAAAAGAATCGTTCATCGGGGAGGAGGCGGACAACAGCCGCCGGTCCGGATTACCCGGGCCTGGCCATGTAAAGACGGATATGTATCTGCTTTTTTCTGGTCCGGACCGGATGCCAGGCGCTGGAACACACCTTTGATAAGATGGATGGACCATGAAGGGAAAGCTGATGATTTTCTAAAAGGGATCAATTGGGATGAATTCAATCTTCAGACTATTACTCAGGAGACTTATGATAAGATCGCCAGGCCGGTAGGTGAGTTTTTTAAGTCTCACACCAAGGCAGAACTCCTGCAAGGTGCATTGGAGTTCAACGCGCAGTTGTACCCGATATCGACTACCGAAGACATCGTGGCTAACCCGCAGTTGGCCTCAAGAGAATATTGGGTCCAGGTAGAACACCCTGAGCTCGGCACCTCGATCAAATACCCGGGGGCTTTCGCGAAGACTTCAGAAGCGCCTTTGAAAAGCCCTTTTCGTGCCCCTCTCATTGGCGAGCATAATCTGGAAATCTATGAAAATGAGTTGGGCATCTCCCGGACTGAACTGATCAGGCTCAAGCAGGCAGGAATTATTTAACCGCATTATGGAGAAAACGATGACCGCAAAGTTATTCGAAGGGGTAAAAATCGCCGATTTTAGTAGAGTTATTGTCGGTCCGGCCACCGTAAAAACACTTTGTGATTACGGTGCCCAGGTAATCAAGATAGAAGGCCGAAGCAGGCTGGGTCATTACCGTACAACCGGGCCGGAACCTGATCTGAGTGCTCATTTCACTTCCTGGAATACCGGTAAATTAAGCATCACCATCAATCTTAGTATTCCTAAAGGAGTGGAACTTGCTAAACGGATTGTATCCTGGTCCGATATCGTGGTCGAAAGCTTCGCCGGTCAGTCGATGAACAGGATGGGTTTAGGTTACGAAGAACTGAAGAAAGTAAAACCGGATATCATCATGCTCAGTTCCTGTATGCAAGGACAGACCGGGCCTTTCGCCAGGCATCCTGGTTGGGGTTTTCAGTTGTCTGGTTTGGCTGGTTTTACTCATATTGTCGGGTGGCCGGACCGTCCTTCACCGGAACTCGGCGTGTACACTGATTTTATCGCCCCGAATTTTAATGTCTGCGCCCTGGTAGCAGCGCTGCTTTATAAAAAACGTACCGGTAAGGGGCAACATATAGATATGTCACAGCTTGAGAATGCCGTCCAGTTCATGGCTCCGGCAGTTCTTGACTACACTGTAAATCATCGTACCGTTAACAGGATGGGTAACAAATGTGAATATGCTGCTCCGCACAATGCTTATCGCTGTAAGGGTGACGACAGGTGGTGTGCCATCTCCGTATTTACCGGTGAGGAATGGGGAAGCCTTTGTAAGGCTATCGGAAACCCGGAGTTGGCCGCCGGGAGTAAATTTGACACATTATCAGGACGCAAGAACAACGAAGAAGAGTTGGACCGTATTATTGAAGAATGGACGAAAGAACATTCGGCGGAAGAAGTAATGAGCTTGTTGCAGGGTGCCGGCGTTCCGGCGGGCATATTGGAAACGGGCGAGGACCAGTTGGAAAAAGACCCTCAGTTTAAACATCGCCATATGTTTCAGGAGGTAGACCATCCGAGAATGGGAAAACATCATCCGGTCGCCTCTCCTTTTATATTATCTAAGGCTGCCTGTGAAGTCAGCAGATCACCGTTACTGGGTGAACATAGTGAGTACATTCTAAAGGAACTTCTGGAAATGACCGATGAAGAGATTGCCGATTGGGTTATTCATGGAGCTGTTGAATAATATCGCCGTTTTCCCACCCCGCTATTCCTCCCTCTCCGTATTTCCCGCTCCAATTACTCTATTTTTTAATCGCGGGTCTTGACAAATACTTAGAACAGCAGTACTATCTACGGAATATATCCGAACATATCCACTAATAATGTTTCGTATATTTGGTTTTTTTGGACTTATTTAGGATTTGATATTGGGATTTAGTGTTTAACATCAGGAGGTTGCTATGAATAATGTTGATGGTTTATCCACCTTGTCCGTTTCGTCCACTATGTCCCCCCCTCCATCTCCCCACCGAACTTTCTCCCGGACACAATTAGCTTCGAGTTGTTTCGCACTTTTAGCCTCCCACCCCCCTGATTAGCTTCGAATTGTTTTTCGCCGCTTACCGGGGGAAGATTAAAAAGCGGGACGCCTTATACCAGGTTCTTTTTTGGTTATTGTTACTCGGAAATTGAGACTTGTTGGGATTTTGAGTTTGAATATTAACGTTTACGTCTTTAGCTTCAAATCGTGCCTGGGGTTGTTTCAACAAAAACGGCTATTTAGCTTCAGGTTGATCCGCGGTTGCTTCCCCTCGTTTTTGACTATAATATTTTGCAGCGGTCGAATTTGCTGTCTTTGCTACCCTTAAGGAGAAAGTGATATGGCACTGGTTGAAGTGACCAAAGTCAACGGACTGCCGTCGGGCACTATGAAATCGTATCCGGTGGGCGATAAGCAGGTCCTGGTGGTGAACCTCGAGGGGAAGTATTATGCCCTCAATGGCAAATGCACCCACGCCGGCGGTGATCTGTCCAAAGGAAAACTGGAAGGGAATGTCGTTATTTGCCCGCGGCATGGGGCCAGGTTCGATGTCACCAGCGGGGAATGTGTGCAAGGTCCCAGGATCGGTATCTTCAGCCCGAAGATAAAAAATGAGCAAACCTACCGTGTGCTTATCGAGGGCACCGCGGTCAAGGTGGAAGTCGGCTGAACTTTTATGCAGGTAATGGCATTGAAAAAATATGTCCTGAAATTGGAATTGATCGGGATCGTCTTCGTCTTCCTGGTCGGGGCGCTGCTGCATTTCCTCTTCGAGTGGTCCGGCGAGTCTCGTATCGTCGGCGCTTTCGCCTCGGTCAATGAAAGTGTTTGGGAGCACTTTAAACAGGGCTTCTGGCCGATGTTCCTGTACGCCGTTATCGAGTATCTTTTCCCCGGCATGAGACTGAAAAATTTTCTACCGGCCAAAGCCGCCGCCGTATATGTTATCCCTATTTTTACCGGCCTGGCCTTCTACGGATATACTGCCGTGATTGGCCGTGAGATACTTATCGTAGATATCCTTATTTTCCTGGTGGCCGTCATTCTCGGGCAGTTGCTGAGTTACCGTATCATGACGGCCGGGGCTGTGTCCTCAAGTACTGTCCTGGTGGCCGGCCTTTTTATTGTTATCCTGGCTGCCGTCTTGGTCGTTACCACCTATTTCCCGCCTCACTGGCCTATCTTCATGGACCATAACACCGGGACGTATGGACTCCCTTAGTTTCTAATTAGATAGTATTTATCCCTGCTGCAGGATACTGGTGATGGAAGAGAAAAAGGCAGTCGCTGTCTTAAACCGGCTGCTGAAAAAAGATATCCTTGAACCTGAGGAAAAAGAAGCGGTCTTGGCTGCTATCGGCCTGCTGAGCTGGAATGCCTTGGCTAAAAGCCGGTTGCAGGCACTTAAGACGAAGCGGGCCAAAAGTACGGACTGGTAAATAATACCGTCGTCCGGTAAAGTACCTGTATCATGCCCCTGGCCGTGTCCTTTTTTAGTAGTCTTCATGTTAAAATGGACATGTGTTAAACCGCATCCTGGTTATCGCCGATGTTCATGCTAACCTGGCTGCCCTGGAAGCAGTCCTGGCTGATGCTGAAGCGGGAGGGCTGGTTGATGAGATCTGGTGCCTGGGTGATGCCGTCGGTTATGGCCCCGACCCCGCCCCCTGCCTGGAGTTACTGCGTGAGAAAAGTACTGTCTGGGTGGCCGGCAATCACGATTTCGCTGCTGCCGGTGTTATCGGTACTGCTGATTTCAATGCTGATGCTGCCGCCGCTACTGCCTGGACGCAAAGGCAGTTGAGCCGTGAAGATACCATGTTTCTCCGCCGCCTCCCGGTGGCGCAGGAAAGGTTTGGCTTCACATTAGTGCACGGCAGTCCGCGTGACCCGGTCCAGGAGTATATTTTCTTGATCGACACCGCCGCGGTGAATTTCCCTGTCTTTTCTACTCCTTTCTGTCTGGTAGGGCATACCCACATACCGCTGGCTTTTGGCAGGGAAGCAAGCCGGGTTCACGAAATCAGCTTGGATATTCCGGTCGTCCTCGGCGAAACCCGGCTTATCTTGAACCCCGGAGCGGTCGGCCAGCCGCGCGACGGCGACCCGCGGGCCAGCTATGCACTTCTTGACCTGGCCAGGCGGGAATTCCAATTACGCCGCGTCGCTTATGACATCACCGCGGTCCAACAACGGATGCAGCGGCAAGGCTTGCCCCAACGGTTGGCGGCGCGGCTGAGCATCGGCCGGTAGTACGGCTGCATCTGGACATCGTGAGGGAAGAATGAAGATAAATGGACTGAATTTTAACGTGAAAGTCGAAGGCGGCGGGGTCCCTTTCATCTGGGGTCATGGCTTGACCATGAATATGGCAGTGGAAGAAGCTTTAGATATCTTCCGCTGGCAGGACGTACAAACAGCCGCCAGAGTGATACGGTACGATGCCCGTGGCCACGGGCAATCCGAAGCTACTTGTGTTCCCGAAGATTATGTCTGGTCGAACCTTGCCCGGGATATGTTGCAGATCGCTAATATGCTCGGAGCTGCTTCTTTCATTGCCGGCGGGCAATCGATGGGGTGTGCTACTGCTATTAACGCTGCTCTCCTTAAACCGGAACAGGTAAAAGCCCTGGTACTGGCGAATCCCCCTACCGCCTGGGAGACGCGGCCGCCGCAATGTGAACAGTACCGCCGCAGCGCCGAGATCGCAGCCACACTGGGCCCGGGTAAGCTGGCCAGTGCCATGAAGCGGGTGCCCACCGGTTTATTCCCGGCCTACGTGGTCGCTTCAATTGAGGAGCGGCTGGGCACAGTGTATGAGAATCTTAGTAGCTTTGACCGTCAGGTACTTGTCAATGTATACCAGGGGGCGGCTTTATCTGACTTGCCGCCGCGTGAAGATATCACTCGCCTACAACTGCCCGTTTTGATATTAGCCTGGGAGCATGATAAGGTCCATCCGGTGGCCTCGGCATATGACCTGCATGCCTTGCTGCCGCAGTCGGAGTTGTGTATCGCCGGGGATATGTCGGAGGTAAGTCTGTGGCCGGCCCGGATCAAGGGTTTCCTCAGAAAAAATACATTTAAGTAAACTTGCTTTGTCCTATTTCGATTTGATATTATTATAGCTTATATGATATGGTTGTTGTACCTTATCGTAAGTCGCTAATTCGACTAACATTAAAAAAGAACGGGTTTTTTCATCTATGGATTCAGGGATAAAACTGCCTTAGCTTTTGACGTATAACCAGGCAGTATTTATATCTAAGGGAATTGTATAAGGAGGGGAACATGAACAGGAGACACCTTGGTCTCATCGCAGCTTTGCTTCTTGTCGCGTCCCTGGTACTGATGTCCTGCGGTTCTGGGACGCCCGCCACCACAACCACCTCAAGTACATCAAAACCCACCACGACTACTACTACCAAACCACCCACGAGTCAACCCGGCACCAATACTCCCCAGTATGGGGGTACCTTGAACATCGCCCGTACGGGCGACATCCTCGGCTTTGATGAGGGTTTTCAAGCCGTCTTCTTCACCGTGACCAACCATCTTACCCATGACGAGCCGTTGACCGGCGACTGGGCTAAAGGCCCTGGTGGTACCAACGACTATACCTGGCTGTCGAACGGCAATTATTCCTGGGCCAGTAAAGGCGGTTCGGTTGCTGAAAGCTACGAAATTCCCGAACCGGGTAAGATCATTCTCCACATCAGGAAGGGGATTCATTTTGGCCTGAATCCGGATTCTCCCGCCAGCCTCCTGGCGAACGGCCGTGAATTGACCGGCGAAGATGTCGAATGGACCATGAACCGCATGCGCACCATGAAAACATCCTACTGGGTCAGCGGCTCGCCTTCTTATGTCGCTGGCTTAAGTATCAAGCTCGTCGACAAGTGGACAGTGGAAGTTACCTGTAATCCGGCAGACGCCTACAGTCACGCTGCTTACCTGGTCGACTGGTGCAGCATCCTTCCCAGGGAAGTGGTGGAGAAGTACGGCGACGTACGCGACTGGAAGAATTCGGTCGGCAGCGGCCCCTTCTTCCTGACCGACTTCGTATCCAACAGCTCGGCTACTTTCATTAAGAATTCCAATTACTGGCGCACTGATCCCGTGGCTCCGGGTAAGGGTAATAAACTCCCTTATGTCGACCGCATCAAGCTGTTGATCATCTCCGATACCTCTACCCTGCATTCCGCCATGCGCACCGGAAAACTGGATATCCTCCAGAGCCAGACCTGGGACGATGCCAAGAACGTGAGAGGCGGCATTGCAGGATTGAATGAGTTGTCCTATATCTACCAGAACCCGCAGCAGTTATTCATGAGAACGGATAAACAGGACCTGCCTTATAAGGACAAACGGGTCCGCCATGCCCTTATGTATGCTACCGACTACGATTCCATTATTAATGATTTCATGGAAGGAAAAGCATTCGCCCAGTCTTTCCCGATGACACCAATGCCGGACTTCAAAACTGTCTATATCCCGCTCGAGGATTTATCGGCCGAAATTCAGGACCTGTTCAAATATAATCCTGAAAAAGCCAAAGCCCTCCTCACTGAAGCCGGCTATCCGGATGGTTTCAAATGCAGTGTCATGTACAGCAGCCTGGGCACCTTCAACGTCGACTACCTGTCCATCCTGAAAGAAATGTGGGCTAAGGCCGGTATCGATTTGACCCTGGTTCCATTGGAATTTGCTGCCCATAACACCCGCTGGTCTCAACGTAACTACGATGACATGTTCTTCGGCCTCATGGCCAGCGCCGGGACATACCGCCGGGGCACCAATTTCTACGGTGTCGGTGTCGGCTACAATCTCAGCTATATCAACGATCCTGCCCTTGAGAAGGCGAAAGACGACATGCAGGCCCGCTTTAATGCCGGAGATGACGCCGGATGCGATGCCATCATGCGGGAAATTACTCCCTCAATCATCGAGGCTGCTTATGTTGTCCCCACGCCGGTCCAGTATCTGGTCACCTTCTGGCAGCCCTGGATTAAAGGTTATCATGGTGAATCCAGTCCCGGTATTATCAACGAATGGCAGGAAAATATGTATCTCTGGATCGACCAGGATTTGAAGGAGTCGATGGGCTACTAACCGTAGTATTGACGGTAATGGTGTAACAAGAAAAAGTATTCCATCTTGATTAACAAACTGGAAATCAGGTATCAGCAGGAACGGGGATGAATAATCCCCGTTCCTTTTTCGTATCCCCGCTCATTGGAGCCCAAGGGCTGTGTCCAGAAAACCGGTAACCGCCGCTTCCCATTCTGCGGGAGCCGCTGACAATCCCTGGATATGGCCGGCCTCTACCACATTCCAGATTGTGACCTTACCCGGGGCATGCCGCTGTATGTATGCGGCGGCATAATGCTCCTCTTCCACCTTCCCGGCCGTAATCAGTAATACTGGCCGTCCCCCTTGCGCGGCTGCTTCGGCCAGCGAAACCGGCTTCGCCGCATCAGTCAGCAGGTCGGCCAGGGTGTATTGCATCCATTCTAATCCGGTCTGGATACTACCCCGGAATCCATAAGCTTCACGGTACCAGGCTTTGTCGACTTCAGTCCGGGCAGTGGCGCCTTCGGCTACAGCAGCGGCGATATGTGGATTATCGGTAATTGCCCCCACCGCCTCTTCTCCACCCATCGATAAACCCACTACGGCGATACGCTGGGCGTTAACTTCAGGCTGGCTTAACAGGAAGTCGACCGCGGCATCGATATCGGCATCGCCGAACCAGCCGAAATCCATGGCAATCCCGCCGCTGGAACCGTGTCCCCGCGCATCTGTGATCAGGACCCCGTAACCGTGATTAACCAGCACGGCAGCATGGTTGAGAACGTCTTTACCACTGGACCCGGAACCGTGGCGTAATATCACGGCAGTTCCATTAGTTGGGGGAATATACCAGGCAAACAAATCAATCCCATCCCTGGTCAAATAATTGACTGGTTGAGCTTCCGGAGTTGGCGGGGTCTGGTGTATTTTCGCATCATGTGGTACATACGTGGCTAAAAAAGCCGGTGTGAAAGTCCAGGTGAAAATTGCTGCAAACAGGATGATGACCGGAATCGAAGCTAACCGCCAGGTCAGGCGGACCCCCGACAGTAAAGACATGCTGCCTGAGATCAGCAATCCGATGCCAGTTAACAAACTGGCCAGTCCCACCAGTGCTTGCCAGCTGAAGCCGCTGCTGGTGAGGAAACGAATGCCGATCGCAATGCCGGCTGCCAGCCCGATGATCCCATAGATCAGAGTAAAAAATGCTCCCAGCCGTGGTTTCCACCGGCAAAGCCAGATGTTCAAAGTTGTCAATACGATTACCACGGCCGTTCGGTACAATCGTCCGGACAGAGAACCCTGGCTGCCAAGTAACACAATCATGAGGATTCCCCACACTGCCAGCAGCGATATTAACCACCAACCTACAGCCGCCACCCGAAAACATTTTCTGGAAATGGCAGTTTTATCAGGCATCAGCAATTACTCCCTTTTTAGTTGATGTTTAACCCTTATTACTGGATTTCAGGAAATCGGTGACGGCTGCATAAAACTCCTCGAATTTCTCCCGGCGGATATTATGTCCCGCCCCCTTTATCATCACCCATTTGAAAGGTTTCTCACTTGCCCATAACCTCGCCGCATTTTCAGCAATCTCCCTGGTAACGATGCCTTTTTCCGCACATATCAGGAGTGTCGGGCTTTTGATCTTGGGTATTATCTCGGTATAAGACCGCTGGTTGGCAGTCATCCTCGAAATAAAGGATGGATCGAATTGCTGCTTGGCTTTTGCCCAGGGCAGCCTTTCCTCCTCATCCCAGGAAGGGTCGCGCTTTCGGCTTTCTTTCAGTAGTTCTTCCAGAGAAAGGTTGCGTTGATTTATCATATTGGCCCGCATGGCTTCGGCTTGTTTCCGGGCTTCTGGGTTGTCAGCCGCCGGCGGTCTGCCCCACCCCGGGTCCTCGAGGATAATCGCACCGGGGAGAGACGAATAATTGGCGGCCAGGTTGGCCGCGGTACCTGCTCCCATGGAATGGCCCATCACCAGAGGTTTCTGCAACCCCAGTTCTTTGATCAGGGCAGCAACTTCATCGGCAGACTCCATCGAGGTAGTATCATGGCTAAACCTATCAGATAAACCGTGCCCCAGGGCATCCGGCATGATGACATCGTAATCCTGGGTAAGTATCTCCGCTGTCCTTGTCCAGCAAAGGCCGTTATCAGTAGCCCCGTGAAGCAGGATGAACGGTGGCTTTTTGCCCCCGGTGCGGTAATAGTGAATATTGACTTTGCCTGACTTAATATTGCCTTCGCGGTAACTGAGCATTTCGTCTTTCTCCTGTACAGAATCTTGTCCAATTATAACGGTTTACCGGGTTAATGAAAAATGACGATTAGTCCGTATATTTTCTATATATCTGTCAAATGTGTTATATTATAGGCTGATTATGCTGGCAAAAGTCATATCATGTGCCATTGTGGGGCTTGATGGCGAGATGGTCCAGGTGGAAGCAGATATCTCACCGGGTTTGCCATTTTTCGCTGTCGTTGGCCTGGCAGATACCGCCGTCCAGGAAGCCCGCGAAAGGGTCCGTCCGGCAATCCGGAATTCGGGCTTTACTTTTCCGATGAAACGTATCATTGTGAATCTGGCCCCGGCTGATTTGAAAAAAGGCGGCCCGGCCTATGACTTACCGATCGCCCTGTGTATATTACTCAGCTCCGAGCAGATCACCGCCGATGTCTCGGGGATGGTCTTCCTGGGGGAGTTGTCCCTTGATGGCGCTCTCCGCCATACTAATGGTGTCCTGCCCATGGTGTCCCTGGCCCAGCAGCAGGGTTACAACACCGTCATCGTACCGGAAGCTGATGCCAGGGAAGCCTCGCTTGTCCGTGGTGTCAGGATTGTCCCTTTCAACTCCCTGGCTCAACTGACATCATTTCTTACCGGAGAAAGTCCCGCCCCGCAGTTTTCTCCACCTGAGAATAAAGAATTGGTCCCGGTTTTATCGGCCGGTACTGACCTAGCTTATGTCAAGGGACAGGAGCATGCCAAGCGGGCTTTGGAAGTAGCAGCCGCCGGAGGTCATAATCTGGTAATGGTAGGTCCACCCGGCAGCGGGAAAACCCTACTGGCACGGGCTCTGCCGTCAATACTGCCGCCGCCAAGTGACGAAGAAGCGCTGGAAATCACCAAGATTTATAGCGTCGCCGGGTTGTTGCCTTCCGATACCCCCCTGATACGCCAGCGTCCCTTCCGGGCACCGCATTACACGATATCTAATGCAGGATTGGTGGGTGGGGGCCAGTATCCTAAACCTGGCGAAGTCAGTTTGAGTCACCGCGGGGTGCTTTTTCTGGATGAGTTGCCCGAATTCGGCCACAGCCTTCTGGAAACCTTACGGCAACCTCTGGAAGATAAAGTAGTAACTATCTCCAGGGCTCAGCATCGACTAACGCAATATCTGAGAGTGATTGAGGCAATATTGGAACCCCAACCGAGAGAATAACACCGAAGTCATGTAGGTATGCCGAATGGCTGTCACTATTAAAGACAATCGATGAAGGGGCGAGTTGGGCAGGTTGGTGAGTAACACGATCTTCAGCTGTAAACCCGGCATCCAGTCTCACGCCCAATTCAACGAATAACTCGCGCCATTCGGTGTTAGATAGGCCAAGATCCGAGTTAAGGGTATCATGAAAGGCAGACTGACTCGCTGCCATTCTCTCTACAAATCTACGCCTCACCTCTTTTAGACTTTGAAAAGCGTCAGCCTCACGACCAACCAGGGAAAGCTTCTCAAGTAATTCATTCCTGGTATCATCAGCCCCTTTCCGCTGCGCTTGGTATTTGACCTTATGTATAGGATAAGTATCCCGATCAATATTCCCGCTTAAGAATTCATCTTCCAATTTCGCTAACATCTTCAAAGCGTGTTCACCCCGGCGCTCAGCATCTTTTAACTGCCGTTGAAGGGTTTCGCGACTAAGACCGGAGGGCCGTACCATTTTAAAAAATTCACTCTCTTTCTTCATGATAAGGGCAGTTAAGGCAAGTTTTACCGCACTTTCAAGTTTCGGACCATTCAGTGAAGGATGACCACCAACGGGACAAACATATAAATGACTATCACGTTTGGGCATCCCTCGATATCGCCGTGGTTCCCCGGCTTTCCCTCGATGTTCGTTACAGAAGATAATGCCCCGAAGCAAATAGTCTCGCTTTGCATTACGAGAAGCTAACTTTTGGTGGACCGCCAGCGTAGCGATAATTTTTTCACGTTGTTCCCAGGTTATCGGGGGATCCACGATTGCAATCTCAGGAACATACAGGGCTTCGCTAAGTGGTTTCATTACGATACTTGAGTTCCCATAGGTATTCCCGCGTCTCTTTTTTGGGGGTACTGCCTTTTTTTTCAGCCCGTAGTAGCGACCAGCATAAATCGGGTTATGAATGATACTAGATAGCCCGTTCTTGTTCCATATTAAATCACCCGAAGGACTAGGGATACCGCGCTTCTGAAATTCATTGATAACCGGAGTATATCCTGCACCGTTAAGAATCATATCGAAAAGCATTTTAACGTTTGTATGGTTTCCGTCCGGGATAAGCCGGTTGCCTAGTTTGTCCCATTGATAACCATAAACCTTGTGATAGGTGACAGGCTTTTTAAAAATTGCAACCCGATCATGAAGCCCATCGCGAGAACCCTGCCTCGCCCGTAAGACTTGGCGCTCCTTGCCAACTGCCAGGGCTAATTCAACGATCTGACCTTCCGGGCCATCGATAATCGGGGGGCCGGAACAGACGATAAGCTCAACACTTGCTTCCTTCAGTTCACTCATAAAGAGAAGCCTCTGCAACCCCTTTGCAGCAAGCCTATCACGATCATAAACTGCCAACGCCGTTATCTCATGGTTCTGTATCATCCGGCGCAGGTCCTGAAAATCCGGGCTTGAGTATAAGTCCATGGAAGAGAAATCGATGTTAAAAACACGAACGACAGTGTAACCTAACTGCGCCAGTTTATCACGACACCGTGAGACTTGACTTGGTAGAGACGTCTCAGCTTGACTGTCGGTTGATACGCGTGCAAATATAGCTGCAGGCTTAACTTCATTCATTTCACTACCCTACAGCGACCGGGCCACCAATAAACTTTAACGATACCTTTGCGAGATCAATCGGTTTGGTTGTATACCGGCCACACGCCTTGCAATTCCAGTACTGCTTACTCTCGCCACCAGTCACAATGAAACCACACTTTTTTAGTTGGTCGCTCAGACATTCAGGGCATCGATAATCTTCTCTTGGCATCTATACACCTCATCAGATAGTTATTATATATTTAGCATAAAATGTTGTGTTTGTCAAGCATTAATCTAATAATAGAATATTATTATAACTAATCGACACGTTGTGCACCGGACAGGCGCATCATCAAGGCCTTAAGTTCCTTGTTTTTACGCTCAGCTTCTTCAAGTTCTTTACATCGGGCATCGAAGCGTTCATTCTCGATACGCAACTCTTGCAGCCGGAGTTCAACCCGATGGCTCAACTGGAGTTTATTTTCCAGAGCTTTAATCTCATGTTCCGATTTGAGAAGAGACTGCCACTGCGACCGCAGGTTATCTATCCGGGCCGAGTTATCAGCTAGGGACTTAGCAGCTACCTTTAACTTTACCTCAATATCCCCAATCAATTCTTCGTAGTAGGACTTTAGGGAAGTCAATTGTTCAGCGTCCAGGATAAATAAGCGTCTGCCCGAATACAAACGTTCACCCAGGCCGATAGTACGCAGCAGTCGACCAGCCTCAGGCGGCCTCAAACGATGTTCAGATACTACCCGGGCAGTGATATCGGAAGCAGAAGACCGGGCAGTACCCTTAAAGGCGAGTTCAAGACAGGCAGTAAGATAAGCCAATACCCGCAAAGGGGGGCCAAGTGTAGTATTCAAATGCAAAATTATCCGTCTATCTAATTCGTCCATGATACACCGCCTTTGTCTAAAAATTGCCTATTATTGGTTGGTTGGTTAGTGTGAAGTAGTAGGACATACCCCCCCTAAAACCCCTTTTATAAGAGATATGAACCTTGAAGCTAAGGAAGAGAAGCCGACCACTACGCGACCATGTAACTTTCGCCAAGTTAATAATGAACGCCCGCCCACATCCCCTCGCGCGCGCACGCGAGGCTCTCGCGAGACCAACTTTCGGTACCTTCATGTGGTGGAAAATTTTCCACCACACTCCGATTTGCCGAAAGTGAGTATACCCTCGCGCCATTACTACCATAACAGTTCCCTCAAGCGTGGGGCAGCCTCGTATCGCCGGGCATCCAGTTCCCCATCAGTCAGCTGCAGCCAGGTTATCCCATCTGCTTGGATGCCCCCGGATGAACGAAGGGAACCCACGACTTCCAGCAGATCGCCGCGCTGCAGTACAACAAACGTCTCAACCCCGGTCCGCCCCGCCGGGAAGTACGCCCGGACCACCTTGCCCCCAGCTGTACGCAAGTCCAGCCACAACCGGTTTGTTTGTTCCCCATTCAGCCCCGCAGTTACCAGGTTGCCCCGGACTGCCACCAGGCCCCGGGAACGCACACCCTCAGCCAGCCCC
>JAEAME010001484.1_pt1 | contig 16170 bp, 18 predicted proteins | sample 8958731 | NCBI WGS metagenome assembly JAEAME01 (sample SAMN16933194, study PRJNA681113) | bioreactor sludge metagenome | isolation source: anerobic bioreactor sludge (Control) | place: India:Bengaluru | collected 2018-10-24 | reverse complement strand
TTTTTGTGGAATAATTATCTGACTGGAAATGACGCGGCCATCTACATGGAAAAGGCGATCCATCTGACGGAAGGCAAAGGTATGACCTGTTCGATCTGCCGGTTTATCTCTGACCGGGATGATTTGAAGGCCTACATAGCCAAATTCGGAAATACAACCCAGGAGCTGAAGGTAGCGCCCATCTACATTTACTTGCTAAGCGGCATTTACAAGGTCACCGGTGAACATAATTTCCTTCTCGCGATAAACCTGCTGAACCTGTTGCTTTTCATCGCTTCGCTGGCGGGATTTTTTACTGGATCGTGCCCTTGTTCACGAATAGCTTCAAGATCGGGTTATTAACGACACTGATGATTGGATTGAACTTCATTTATTTCGAAGGGATGTTCGGGGCGCACATGGAGATGCTGAGCCTCTTGACCTTCATCTGCGCCTACGCCTGGCATATGCGGATCATAGGCAAGGAAAAGGTCAGTTGGAGCGAATTGTTGGGATATGCCATGGTACTGTCAGTCATGTTTCTTTCCAAGTACTCAACCATCCCTTTTGTTGGGGCGTTCATACTCCACTTCCAGCTCCGAAAGCAATATGCCAGATTCCTGCAAGTGGCCTTGGTGGTTGCTACTCTGGCTGGCTCGTGGTTCATTCTGAGGGATATCCTTCTGGTTGACAAGGTGATTTCAGCCATTGCCCACACGCCGTTCAAGAGGGAGGCTGCCAGTGCATCCTCAACTCTGCTCATCAATAAATATTTGTTCAAAATCATAGGTGTAGGCAGGAGATTTATCCAGATACTCTTTGACATCAATGGCCTGGCGTTCCTGCTACCTTTCACGCTATTGTACTTTGTGGGCGAAAAGAACAGCTGTATCAAGCAAGCGAATTGGCTGTTGCTGATCATGTCTGCGGCATTTTTCTCGATATTTGGTTATGTCGACATCAGGTATGTGTACCCAATATTCATAGTGCTTATCCCACCATCCTTGGAAGCTTTCAATGAACTGCTGGCAAAGCATACAGCAAGGGTTGCCAGGGCTGTCTATATCACAATCTTTGTCATCCTGGCCGGATATCAGCATACAATGTGGTTTACTTCACCAATGCGGTCAGAAAACAAGCTGTTGACCGGAAAGCGATCTTCCTGGCGGCGGATGATTTGCTGGCCGAACAAGGGATTTCTGAGAATGATTGCGTGTTGACCAATATCTTGGGATACAATGTATATACTGATGTGGGCGTAGTTCACGCCCCCAAGCTCGATATGAATAACAAATATGAACTAATTGACCTGTATGACATTGGATACGTGCTTTTCTGCGACAAACAACTTGATACACAACTGCTTTGGGACCAGAACTCAGTTAAAGAAGATATTTTCACTGATTTGCCGTTGATAGCAGTTTCTGACATAGATGAAAGGGTTAGGCTATACTCGGTTGGTGATATTGGAAACACCAACCATAATGTGGAGAAGTAACCAATCATCTTAAGTCATCTGAAGCCATAATTCTATGTTAACCGAACAGAGCTCTATACATAGATGAGAGATCGGATTGAACACGGCGTTATTAATGATTTGCCTCTGATAGCAGTATCCGATAAGGACAAAGGAGTCAATCTGATCCAATCCCACAGGGCGGGACAAGCACAAATGGAATCCAAACAGCTTTCCAAACCTTAATGGAAACCATAAACAAAGCGTGACTAGAGAGTACTTAGATTATATCATGAAGGAGGGCTATCAATGCGGTGTCCGAGCCAGTATTGCAGTTAGAATCCAGCTATTCATACAGAATTCAATCCGTTTAATAAAGCAGCTCGTTCTAAGGAACCTGATGAGGTAGCATAGTATTTACATAGGACACATCACTTCAATGAGCGGTGATCGCTATGTGGCGTGTTAGTTTCGGATCAATTTTTATATCATCCCCAGATCCATTAGTTAACAATTCGCGGAGACTTCATAATCAGCTTGTTGTACACACTCACCCTGAAACGTGACTGGTAAGTACGCTAAATAAGCTAGTGCTTGATTATTTTTTGTTTCGTGATTTCATGTTATTTCTACTCCTGATATCTATTTTCAAAGCAGGTAATTTTTTATGAAAACTAAAACCATGGTCTCAAAGAAACACTGCCAATTTTTCTTGCTAATTGCTGCGCTAATTTTTATACGCATTCCCGTATTATCGCTCTGGAACAACTATATGACGGGCAATGACGCCGCCATATATCTGGAAAAAGCGATACACTTATCCGAAGGAAAGGGCTTAACCAGTTCGATCTGTAGGTTCATGCCGAGCAGAGTGGACTTGAAAGAGTACATAGCCAAATTCGGCAACAGAACCCAGGAGCTGAAAGTAGCCCCACTTTATATCTATTGCATCAGTGGCATATACAGCATTACTGGCGAAAACAATTTTCTGCTGGCGATCAATATTTTTAATCTGCTTCTGTTCACCGCCTTGCTTTTTCTGATATTTTACCTGATAGTGCCACTCTTCACTGATAACTACAAGATCGGGCTGATGACGGTTATGTTGGTGGGATTGAATTACACCTATTTTGAAGGGATGTTCGGGGCTCATCTTGAAACACTGAGCCTGTTTCTTTTTATCTGTTCCTATGCCTGGCATGCCAGGATAGTCAGCAGAGATAAGGTCAAATGGTGGGAATTACTGGGTTATGCGATTTTACTGTCAATGCTGTTCCTTTCCAAGTATTCTACCATTCCCTTCGTTGGGGCCTTTGTTCTGCATCACTTGATCCTTCGTAAGTACTCAAGATTCTTTCCTCTAGCGTTAATTGTTACAGCCTTGGCGGGGTCCTGGTTTATACTCAGGGATTTGTTGCTTGAGGGGAAAGTGATCTCAGCCATAGCTCAATCGCCATTTGTTGTAAGGAGTTCCAGCTTATCCTTATTGGACAGCATTATACATATAGTTACAAGAATTTTGAGAGTTGCCGGAAGATTTGCTCAAATTCTATTTAGCTTTGAGGGACTAGCTTTCGTTCTTCCTTTTTCTGTTGTCTATTACGCCGGGCACATTCATGACCGCATCAAGCAAGCAAACTGGCTACTTCTTATCATATCACTGATTTTCTTTACAGTTTTGGGCTATATAGACCCGAGATACATCTATCCAGTACTTGTCCCCTTGATCCCTGCATCTTTGGATCTTTTTCGCAAATTTCTAAAAGCTTACAAGCCCTCAGTTCGCAGATTTGCTATCATTGGTCTGATCGCGATCTTTGCTGGTTACCAGATGCATGAGATAGTCTTCTATACGAATGCAGTTAGAAAACAAGCCCCGGACAGAAAAGCAATATTCGAAGCTGCTGATGAGATTATAGCTGAAGAGGGTATTTCAGAGGAGTCTGTCATTTTAACCAATATTCTTGGGTATAACGTGTATACAGATGTCGGTGTCGTAAAAACACCCGAAGGCCTTACCGTGGAAAATAAAGATGAGCTCATCGAGCTTTATGACATCGACTACGTCCTGTTTTGTTCTGATCAGTTAAATACAAAATTGGCTTGGGATCAGTATGGGGCAATAGAAGATGTATTTTCAGACTTAAAACTAATAGCCACATCAAGTAAAGATGGGAGGTTGAGATTGTATTCTACTGGCGACAAGGATCTGTGAATTACCTTAAGCAATTTAAATCATCAAGATCAGATCAGTTATCTCAACCTATGGTAATCATCCAAAACTTGTTGAATGACCTTTGTAAATAATTTCACTAGGAGAAATAATGATTGACTGGGTCAGAATTCCTTATCAAAAAGCCCTCGTTACAGGAGGTGCTGGTTTTATTGGCAGCCACATCGTGGAAGAGCTGGTGAACAATGGCATCGAACTATCAGTGTGGACAACTAATTTGCCGGCAAGCACGAGAATCTGGAACACCTGAAACAATATCCGCATTTCCATGAAGAGGAATGCGACGTGCTGGACCTGGACAAACTGGACAGGCTGTTGCCTGGTGTTGATGTGGTCTTTCACCAGACCGCGTCCAAGAAGAACATCCGCCTGAACAATCCCCGGCTGGACCTGGAGATCAACGCCAAGGGTGCTTTTAACCTTCTGGAACTGCTGTGAAGCACAAAGTCAAAAAATTCGTGCACGCTTCCACAAGCTCAGTTTACGGAGAGGCGCAGTACAGACCCCAGGATGAAAAACACCAGCTGACCCCCACTACCTGTTACGGGGTGAGCAAGCTGGCGGGTGGGAAATATGAGATTGATTGAGTTAGGTATCAGATACGCATGATAAGGGTCTGGAGTATAAGATTATACGGATAAACAAGGAATGATAGTGAGTGTTTCAGATATTACAGTAATTATCCCCGCCTTCAACGAGTCAGAAGGCATAGCGGCTACCTTACATGAATTGATCGAGTTTTACAAAGACTCAAGTTGGAAACTGATGATAGTTGATGATGGTTCAACAGATAGCACCAAAGAAATATGTGAAAGGTTCTCGCCTCGCGTTGGCATGATTTCACACCCATATAATAAAGGTTATGGGGCAGCATTGAAAACTGGGATCCGCCACGCGGATACCGAGTATATCGCATTCTATGACTCCGACGGGCAGCACAATCCCTCCGACCTCATGGCTTTATGCAACAACATTGGGAATAGCGACATGATTGTAGGGAAAAGAGGAAAGGACAGTCATCAGGATTGGGTCAGAAAGCCTGGCAAATGGGTCCTGTCAAAGGTGTCTAACTACATTACAGGCAGAAAGATACCTGACCTCAATTCAGGCTTGAGGGTTATTAAAAAAAATGTCATTTTAAGCATGTTGCATTTGTTCCCTGACGGTTTTTCCTTTTCCACTACTTCAACCATCGCATTTATGAACATGGGATTCTCCGTAGTTTATCACCCCATTGTTGTTAAAAAAAGAACTGGAAAAAGCACAGTAAAACAATTGAAGCATGGATCGAGCACTCTCTTACTGATACTCAGGCTCATAGTGTTATTCAACCCCCTGAAGGTATTCATTCCCGCAAGTTTAGCGATCTTTTCACTAGGATTTGCCTACGAGATTTACTCTGGCATTTTAACTCATACAGATCCACCTAAGCTCATACCCGCTGCTTTCTTCCTGATGATCACTGGAATCCTGATCTTCTTCTTCGGACTGGTGGTAGATCAAATCAGTGAAATGAGAAAACACTTGTATCTGAAATGACTTTACGTTGGATGATTTATCATCTGTTTATTATAGCTTGTTGCACGCACCAGTTGGTTCATGACTATTCTTATAAGACGTAAGGATACAGTGATATTAAAAAGCCAGAATGCTATCATGAGACACTTCAAGTGAGCTTCATAGCTCTTTCCTTTGACATTGAAGACTGGTACCACACTGCCTCTATTTCCGGGGCTTCAATATCAAAATACAGTTCTTTGGAAGATTTTCTGCTTAGGAGTGCTAATTCACAAGTGGACTGCATTACGGAGGCAACTATCAGAATACTTGAGATTCTTGAGAGTTATGATGTCAATGCCACTTTTTTTGTTGTTGCTGATATAGCCTCAAGATATCCAGAAATCACCAAACTCCTTAGGCATAGTGAGCACGAAGTTGCATCTCACAGCCTTAGCCATCAGTCATCGATCAACAGCAAGAGCAAAAACCCCCTCAAATCGATTCAAGAATGGACGAGTGATCAGATCAGGGCAAAAAAAACCCTGGAGGATCTCTTTGGCAGAGAGGTGATAGGTTTTCGAGCCCCCAATGCGTATTTTGCCAATTGGATGGTCAAGCCATTGTGCAAAACAGGCTTTAGGTATGATTCATCCATCGCTTACAATAGCATATACAATAAAACGAATGTTAAGCTTAAGGGCATACCCACATATCCTTATCGCCTTAATTCGGCCAGCTTGGGTTGTGATGATCCGGATACTGACCTTGTCGAGTTACCCTGGAGTTATTATCGCTTGTCATCCAAACTGATCTTGCCGGCTGGCGGAGCTTATTTTTTTCGCTTGTTTGGATACAGGTATTTCCGGAAAGTACTGGAGCAAACGCTTGCAAACGGGGATTCCATGTTTTATCTGCATCCTTTGGACATCACCACAAAAGCGATCCCTGAGCGTAACACAAAAAGCCGGCCGGGATTCTGGGTCAACAAGGGCGCAAAAACGGAGAAAAACCTCCTAAAATTTCTTGCCAATTATCAAGCACTGTGCACAACTTGTTCAAGGGTTTATCACAGATTTGTTGAAAATCAACAGCATAGTTGGAAAAAAGACCAATAATAACACAGATTAGAAGCGGCTACTGCCATTTGCATATCTACAAGTAACTGCTTTTACCAAGTTATTTTCAATAATAAAAAAAAGGACAGGATGATTAGCTATGTTTGAAAATGAAATACTCGAATTTTATGGTTACAAGGGACTAGGGGGTTATTTACGCTACGGTTTTGGTTTTGTCTGGCGTTTTTTTCTGGATAGGCTAGCTTTTTTTTGTTGCATCAAAGGCCTGAGAACACAATTGCACAGGTGGCGGGGAGTGCATATTGGCAAGGGGGTCTATATTGGTCACGAAGTTCTGTTCGACAAGGTGTTCCCGGACCAAATATACATTGGGGATCATACGGCCATTGGGGATCGGACAATTATCAGTGCCCACGCGAACATTCCCACAGATACCAGATTGAGAATGATCTACCCCAGAATGATAATGCAAACCGTGATTGGAAAAGGGGTGTGGATCATGCCGGGGGTGATCATTGCCCCAGGCGTGAAAATTGGGGATGAAGCCGTCGTTGCCACTGGTTCTGTGGTAACTAAGGATGTTTCCCCCAGATGTTTGGTGGGAGGAGTCCCTGCCAAGGTATTGAAGGATTTATCGCACTCACCCGTGTTCCAGAACCAGGAAGAATGAAAGTGATGGTTGATTCGGATTTTGCATCAGGCAGGGATGCGTAAATCACCCAGTCGTATCACATCCATGAATATAAAATGAGTTATGGAGAATAGCATGCGTGATTTTGATGTATCAGTAATGGGGCTTGGGACAATAGGAACCAAACTGGTGGTTTACTTCTTGAGCAAGGGGCAGCGGGTAATCGCGCTTACGAGAAGTGTCCCAGACTCCAAATACGAGAAGTTGGCCGGGATTCTCAGAAAAAAATACCCGGATGGAGCGGCAGACCTCATCAAGAACCTGCATGTAACAAATGACATGGGAGAAATGGTTCATACGCGCGTGGGTTTCGACAGCACTCTTGAAACCTACGACAGCAAAAGGAGTTTGTATGAAAGAATGAGAGAAGTGCTGAACCGGGACCAGATAATTGCCACGACCACATCAAGCCTGGATCTTAACAGGCTCTCCGGTTATTGTGCCCCCCTCACTTTGGTTGGATTTCACGTTTTTAATCCTCCTGATAAAATGAAATTGGTAGAGATCAATTTGCCGGAAAATTGCTCAGAAGACGTTATCGCTGCTGTTGACAGGGTAAAAAATGTAATGGATGACAAGGTTTTCATACACACTCCCAGGATACAGGGCTATATTTGTAACAGATTGTTGTTCATATACATCAATGCCGCTTTCGATTACCACCTAACCACAGGGATATCCTTTAGTGATATAGACAAAGCCATGGAGCTGGGGACAAATGTCCCCATGGGACCATTTAAGTTGTCTGATTACGTAGGTAATGATGTCACCTTGTCAATTCTTGAGCAGTTCCACGAAGAATTGGGGGATGAAAGGTATAAACCCTCCAGGTTGATCATTCAGCTCGTTAAGGAGGGGAAGCTGGGCAAGAAAACAGGCAGGGGTTTCTATGACCACTCATGAAAGAGCAGCCTTTGCATCAACTTTTGGCTGGAAGAGCTAAGGTGTCTTGCTGGAATGCAACATGAAGTTAACTCATCCAGGGCAGCAACAATGTTGGTTAATTGGCCGAAAGTCGAGGATGTACTGCCAGCGGTTCAATTTGCTGATTCCAATACGGATTAAACGTCGGGCAACCGATAAGGCAAACATTATATGATCTACTGCATTTGGGAGCTTGAGCAATCATGAAATTGAAGAGAATACACTTTGAGATATTCTCTTACGTATTCATAATTGTATCGATACTTTTTTTGCTAAGATACCTCAGCTCTCAGAATCTGCTGCAACTCCCAGGCTCTTTACGCTGGCCTCACTTGTCGGCTTCCCTATTCCTGCTCTTAGGCGGCTTCTATCTTAATTGCCTTGGCTGGAAGCTAATCTTGCGGAACAATAAAATCAATATTTCGGTCAAGGACTCAGTTATATCACTCGGTAGCTCCATCTTTGGGAAATATATTCCCGGCAAGGTGTGGCTGATCGCTGGTATCAGCGGAAGAGTAGCCGCGGTTTCAGGGGCTTCGGTCTTAACGGTTTCCATGATCGCCACCCTACTCCAGGTTTTAATCATCCTTACAGGCGTGGTGGTCGGAGCTGTCAGCCTGACGCACCAATTCAAGCCTGGATACACAATTGCGTTTTATGTTTTGGTGTTTGTTTTGTTGGTTGTGTTCTGCAAGTACAAGGGAAAGATATATGACAGCAGCTGCCTACGGGGCAGTGAGTTTGCCAGGAAATGGATCAGGCCCTTGCTTTCGTCGATATCGCTTCCGGTGTTGGCTTCCATCATGGGTATGTGGGTGTTTTGGGCCCTGGCTTTTTATTTACTATGCAATGGCCTTGGTTTGGCGGATGCGAATTTATTAGCGGCCTTTACATTTCCTCTGGCAAGCACGCTGGGCATTCTTGCCATTTTCGCGCCCGGTGGGTTGGGTGTAAGGGAAGGCCTGTTGGGGATTCTGCTATCCGGATATCTGGCCAACACCAAGGATATTGCAACCTTGGCAGCAGTGAGCCGATTGTGGTTTTTATCAGGTGAAACAGGCATGTTCATTGTTGCCTCCATATTGATGCTGATTAACTGGCGTAAGCACAGGAGAATTAACTGATGGTCGACAAAGACTTTCTGTCCCGGCACCAGGGGATACTGCTGTTCAGCTTGTTCGTAGTCTCTCTGTTGATCAGGGTTGCATGGACTTATACAGATTTTACAGCCAAGGGCATGGCTGGCTGGACTGATGCTCGTGTATATCTGGCCGTGGGAGAGAGCTTTGCTGCGGGTAATTTCTATCCGGAAGCAAACGGAGTTGATCCGGTTATCATGGGACCGGTCATTCCGCTGCTGGTGGCCATGGCCAAAAGCATAACCGGAGATCCGGTTTGGCCTTTATTGGCACTTAACTGCCTGATCGGCGCGTTGCTGACCCTGGTACTGTTCCATTTGGGTAAAAGGCTGGCAAGCGATGCCGTGGGATATATCCTGGCAGGGTGGAGCGTTTTAAATTTAGCGCTCATCAAGTTCAGCAGCCAGATCTTGAAAGAGCCGCTGGTAATACTCCTGGTGCCGCTGACCATCCTGGGCTTCGTCAACATTTTGCAGAGAAGGCAAATGCTGGTGAATGTGCTTCTGTCAGTCCTGTCCTTCTCCCTGCTGATCCATACTGACGAGAGGTTCTTTGTTTATACTCCCTTGTATATCTTGCTGTTGCCAGCCATATTGCCCCGCAAAATCAAGTTTAACTATTCAGCCTTGGGGGTCGGCCTGTTGCTTTTAACCATGGTACCTTGGACCGTAAGAAACTATATTAAGTTCAATGAACTGGTGATAATCAGTCCCCGGACCACGGCTGTCACATCCAAGCTTTGGGGCACGGACCTCACCGGGCTGTTCACGTCAGAGAGAATCAATAGCAGGCATGTGGAAGCCCGCCAGGCCAGGGCGCTTGAAGCCGGGCAAAAAAACGGAGTACGCCCCCGGCAATACGGGCAATTTGAGAAGTATTGGAAAGCCTTTGCGCACTATTGGAAACCTGCCTATTTCAATCTGACCTACATTCAGTACGGATTCAGACCGATCAAATGGTCCTTACCCCATAATATCACCGGCCTGTTGTTCTTTGGGATCTTCCTGCCTTTTTATCTGGTGGGATTGATTTATTCCCTCATCAAACGAAATTGGCCAATCGCAATTTCGGGAATGCTGCCTTTGCTGCACAGCCTGCTGCATACGATCATGGTCTGGCCCTTGGAAAGGTACCGATTGCCGTTGGATAGTTTGGTGGTGTTGGTGGCGCTTTGGTTTGTTTGGAAAATGAGCTGCAACATCAAACAGCGCGGGAGCAAGGCAAGTGCTGGAATTGCGGTTGGGGTCGCGTGCTCAGGATCTCGGGAACAAACGGGATCCCGCACAAATGTAGCACTGCAATGTGTTCAGGCGGACACAGGCAGCTCATCTGAATTGTTTGAGAGGTTCACATGGAGAAGATAAGATTCCTCGGATTCATGGCCATCATCATCCTTCTGGCAATGATGGCCTTTGGGACCAGCTGTAAACCCAATACCAAGCCGAAGTTCGGGTCGGTGGTGGGAACCGTGATTCTGGCTAACGATAGCGGTGACCCGGCCAACGATCCGATCGATTTCACCGGAGTCACGGTGGCGCTTTATGAGCTGGCTAAACTTGACACAACGCTGGTAAGGATAAACGGAGAATATCCGCAGATCGGCGTGATGATCTCCCAAGAAACGGAATTTGATCACCGCAGCCATGAACCCTTGCATGTAACCCAAAGCAACGCAGACGGCTCGTTCGAGATCGAGGAGATCGAGCCTGGTGTGTACAATGTGGTGATTCTCAGGGAGGGTTGGGGGGTGAAATATATTTACGAGATTGAAATTGTTGAGGGCGAAGCCGGGGACTTGGGCACAGTGGAGCTTTATCCCGTGCGGGAATATAGCCAGTACGCGGGTGAGGAGCAGCTTTTCAGGGCCGGCCATACATACTTGATCAATGAAAGCACCGTCTTCGCTTTTCCTGTTGAAATAGAGCCAGGGGCACTGATCTGTGTTTCACCGGGAGTAGGCGTGACCTTCCACGGCAACGTAGGCACGTCCAGCACTGAGCCAGACTCACTCCCCTGGAAGATACAATCGGCTAAGGACATGTATGCAGTAACGAAGTCTGAGATAAGCGCCGATGAGTTCTTTGGTTCCCTGCAGTTTAATGGCACGCAAACTGATATATGTGGTGGCATCATTCAGCATTTCATGAATTCGGTGGCCTTGAGAAGTGATTCGAACATAGTGGTAAGCGTGATCTTTCGCGATTATGAGGATGGAGTGGCTTTGTTGCAGGGCAGCGGGGCTTTCCGAAATCTGCTATGCGCCCGTGGCGTCTCGGAAGGGCTCAATCTCAACACGCCCCAGTCAGGGGTTACAGAAGTTTCCCGCTGCATCTTCAGTAGTGTCAATTGGGGGGTCAATATCCGGGTGGGCGGCACTTATGATGTCAATAATTGTTACTTTACAGGGAACATCAGAGCTGTAGTTTCAGATCTGTGTACGGGTTCGATCACACACAACGCATTTGACAAGAATAGATGGCATGTAACTACAAAAACAGCGGTGTCCCCTCAAATCTCATACAACAACTTCTATCATTCATACCAGTATAGTGTTTTCCCAGTTGCCAGAGCTGTTATCAATGACAACAATTTCTTCACCACGGACGAGTATTTCATCAGTATCAGGGATCCCAATCCTCCTGAATACAGCTCAGTGTATGAAGATCTGGATGCCACAAACAATTACTGGGCTGTGCAGAACCTGGATGATTATCTGCTGGATGCCTCTGATAATGCCCAGTATCCCAGTGAACCCTGCGCTTATTTCGTGCTATACCATCCCCGCCGGGGGAGCAGGGTTGCTGAAGCGGGAATTCAATAGAATTGGGGTTGAGACGGTTGAGAAAGTTTAGAAGGTTTAGGGGGTTGAACGCTTCGCGGTTTAGAAGGTTGAGGAAGTTTGAAGAGTAATGGGAGCTGCAGTTAATTAAAACCTTCTAAACTTTTTGAACCTTCTCAATCTATCATGTTTTTAGTGGAAATTTGTGGACAATAAAAGGAAGTAAAATGAAAGGCATAATCCTGGCCGGAGGGGCCGGATCCCGTATGTACCCGACATCGCTGTGCTACAGCAAGCAGTTGGTGATGATCTACGACAAGCCCATGATCTATTATCCGCTTTCCACTCTGATGCTGGCGGGGATCCGGGAGATCCTGATCATCTCCAACGGGGAAACCATCCCTTTTTACCAAAGGCTGTTTGGGGACGGCATGCATCTGGGGCTGAATATCAGTTACAAGTTGCAGCCCGCACCAAAAGGGATAGCCGAAGCCTTCATTCTGGGTAGGGAATTCATCGGCGCTGACGACGTCACCTTGATCCTTGGGGACAACATCTTTTACGGCAACCTGGATTTTCTGCGCAAAGCCCTCAGATCGAACCGGGGGGCTACCGTGTTTGGTTATTACGTGAACGATCCCCAGCGCTACGGGGTGGTGGAGTTTGATGACCACGGCAAAGCCGTTTCCTTGGAGGAAAAACCCCGGCAGCCCAAGTCCAACTACGCGGTGGTGGGTCTTTACGTTTACAACAACGAGGTTGCCAGTCTTGCCAGAAGCCTTCAACCCTCAGCCCGGGGGGAGCTGGAGATCACCGATCTGAACCGGGTGTATCTGGAGCGCGGCGACATGGATGTGCAGATCATGGGCCGGGGCATGGCCTGGCTGGACACCGGCACACCGCAGGCCTTGCTGGAGGTTTCCCAATTCATCGGCGCTATCGAGAAGCGCCAGGGCCTCAAGGTGGGCTGCGTGGAAGAGGTGGCCTATCTGATGAATTACATTGACCGGCAATCTTTCCAAGGCCTTATCGCCGGGCTTCCTGTTTCCGATTACCGCTCCTACCTGGAAACGATAGAGAGAAACGAACTAATTCATACCAGCTACCAAGGATAAAGATGTTGATTGAAAAAAACTTGCCTGATTGGATCAGGATCAAGGAATGCAAGAAAGTGATCACGCATGACCTGGAAGGAGAGGAAAACGGTTACCTAGTGGATATCATCAACCGCCATGACGATATTTTTCGGGGAAGAGAAGAGGAGCCTTTTCAGCAAGTCTATTACACTTCCGTTTATAGGGGAATGTTCAAGGGATTTCACATCCATCCTCAAAAATTCGATACCGTTAGCTCTATGTATGGCAGATCCTTATTGGTCCTGTATCCAGAGCTTCCAGCACAAAGGGCGCAGAACTTTAATATGGACCTGGACAAATTGCTGGTGATCCCGCTTGACGCGGATGAGGGCATACTGACAGTGAGTTTTCCCTCAAAGTATCCCCACGGCTACTTTGGGGTATCCGATCTGAGCCTGATCCTGAATTACCGCAATCCTGCCTGGCATCCGGGAGACAAACTGCAGTATGACTATAAACATGGTGGTGTTACAAAGTATTTGACAGACTGGGTGCAAGCACATGAAAAGGGTTAAAATAGGGCTTATCGGTTGCGGCACCGTTACGTTAAAGGCCCATCTGCCTGCCCTGATGAACGGTCCATCCGCTGGAAAATCCTCGCATCTTTTCCAGATTGTGGCCATCTGCGGGCTGGATAACGCAAATCTTGAGCATATCCGATCGATATTGCCCCAGGTTGAAGTTTACAGCGAATACCGGGAACTGCTTGAAAACAGTGATTGCGAAGCGGTGCTTGTCGCTACAGGAGAGCATGACCACCCCGCGATCTGCAGGGCAGCTCTGGAGCGAGGAAAATATGTGCTGTGCGAAAAGCCGCTGGCCGTAAACGCGGCTGTGATAAGAGACACTTTTTGCGGGTTGGACGACAAAATGATCCACAAACTGCAAGTTGCATTCAACAAACGCTTCCACCCGGTTTATCTCGCTTATAAAGACCTTAAGGCCAAGGGAGAACTCGGCAATATTACAGCTGGCAGTTTTGATTTCGTTACCCAGCAGGGGAGAAAACCGGGTTGGGACGGTATGCTGAGCAACCTTATCCATTACTGTGACCTCGTATGCTCAATAATGGGGGAAGTTGGAGATCTTTGTTGTTTTAGCAATAACAACGAAAACGGAAACAACCTCAGTGTATCCCTAAGGTCGGTTGGTGGGTCTGTTGCCAACCTGTTTTTCACTTCCGCGGCATCATGGAACGCTGGTTTTCACGAAGAATGGCAGCTGGTTGACGACAAACGCAACAGGCTGGTATCACGCAACTGTAACGAAAGCTTCTTTTTCAGGCACGGGGCTGCGCCGACCCTGATCACTGGCTCAAATTCAGTATTCTGGCTTCCCGATGCCGGTGGCTACAAAACCCAGCTAAGCTCTTTTTACGATCTGGTGTGCGGTAACAGGGAGTTACCCAAAGTTGGGCTGTCCGAAGCCCTGCTGGCCCATGAATTGTTTGAACGCATCAAAGCGGAAACAAAAGGACAAATCAATGCATGAATTTTTTGTTTCGAGCCTGAGGAAAGCACTTCAAGACTCAGGGCAGGAATGCGCTGAAGAGACGGTGGAATCATTGGCTGAGAACATTCTGCGAAATGAGGATGAATATCAGTCAACCCTGGCTTGGGTCAGGTCAAAGCAGGCAGAGTGCGGGGCAAGGGTTGAGCCGATCGGCTTGGGCAAAGTATTGGGGGAAGACTGGTTTGTGGATCGCTCCAGCGGCAACATTGAGCACAGGAGTGGGGGATTCTTCAAAGTCATGGGAGTGGATGTAAAAACCGATACCAGGGAGAGTGGCAGGGGTTGGAAACAACCCATGCTGGACCAGGGAACGGAGAGCAGCGTGGCCGGGTTCCTGGGCAAGCGCACAGAAGAAGGGCGCAAGTATCTGGTGGAGGCCAAGTTTGAACCCGGTAACTACGGCAGAGTGCTGATCTCTCCCAGCCTGCAGGTTACCTACAGCAACCTGGAAAGGGCACACGGAGGGCGCAAGCCTCGCTTTGCTGAGTATTTTGACAGCAGCGATAACAATTTCGATTGTATATACAGTCAATGGCTGCCCGAAGATGGGGGTCGTTTCTACCTAAAGAGAGTAAAATACATGATAGTTGTGCTACCCGATGATACCCATGTCCAGATCGATGACAATTTCCGCTGGGTTGGGCTAAATTCGCTTAAACGCCTGTTGTGGATTGACAATCTGGTCAATCCGCATGTGCGCAGCCTGCTGGCAGTTTTATAGGAGTACTGATGATACCCGTTTACCGTCCTTACCATGACGATCTGGAGATCAAATACCTGCAGGAAGTGATCGACTCCGGCTGGTGGGGCTTGGGGCCCAAGACAAATGAGTTTGAAATGAGATTTGCGAACTACATCGGAACGAAACACGCCCTGGGGCTGAATTCCGCCACCGCGGCCCTGCACCTTGCCTTAATGTGCATAGACGTCAAGGACTCCGAGGTGATCAGCCCCGCCATGACCTTCGTTTCCACCAACCACGCCATCCTCTACAACGGCGGCACTCCTGTATTCTGCGATGTGGAGCCGGACAATCTCAACGTGACCGCGGAGGAGATCGCCAAACTCATCACTCCCCGGACCAAAGCCATCATTGTGGTTCATTACGGTGGCTACGCCTGCGACATGGATGCCATCATGGAGCTGGCCAAAGAGAACAAACTGGCGGTGGTTGAAGATTGCGCCCACGCCTGCGGCGGCAAATACAAGGGCCGGATGCTGGGCTCGATCGGCGACTTCGGTTCTTTCAGCTTCCAGGCGGTGAAAAACCTGGCCACTGGCGACGGCGGCATGCTGACCACCAATAACGATGAGTGGGCCGCCCGGATCAAAAAACTGCGCTGGGTGGGCATTTCCAAGGACACCTTCGACCGCGGGGCGGGCAACAGCTATGATTGGTTCTACGACGTTACCGAGGCGGGCTTCAAGTATCACATGAACGACATCACCGCCGCCCTTGGCCTGGCCCAGCTGGAAAAACTGGAGTGGATGAACGACCGCCGCAGATACTGGTCTGATAGATACCGCGAGGCTTTCAGCCAAATTCCTGACATACAATGTCCGCCGGTCAAGGATTACATGTTCCCTGCCTGCCACAATTTTGTGATCAAGGCCCCCAAACGGGATGAACTGCGAGCCAGCCTGATGGAAAAGGGCGTGACCACGGGAGTGCATTATTATCCCAACCATTTGTATGATATGTACAAGCCCTGGTACAAAGAACTCCCGTTGAGTGAGGCGATCTG
>JAEAME010001482.1_pt1 | contig 16183 bp, 13 predicted proteins | sample 8958731 | NCBI WGS metagenome assembly JAEAME01 (sample SAMN16933194, study PRJNA681113) | bioreactor sludge metagenome | isolation source: anerobic bioreactor sludge (Control) | place: India:Bengaluru | collected 2018-10-24 | reverse complement strand
CCGGCGAAGAGCTTTTAGTAGGATGTTTTCGCCGGAAGCCCCTTCCGCCGGCGCGTAAAGTGCTACTAAACCGGCCGGCGCGGAGCATTTAGTAGGATATTTTCCCCGCGAGCCCAGTCCGCCGCCGGCGCGTAAAATTCAGCCCGGATTCACACTTTCGAATGCATTCGAGTGTCGCTAAGCGTTTGCCTCAAAAAGCGCATACGCACATCGGGAATGTTCGCCTTGTGACCGCCGCATGGTTATCCTTCGTTTTGAGACAACGCGATTTATGTATATCCGAGCCGATTTATGGCAAAATGAGAGGGAGCGAAAGGGGGCGATTTTCGTGGAAGAAAGCATCGGGAGATTTCTGGATCAAGAGGGCCGGGTGAAGGCGTGGCCCGCGAAACGGGCGGTTCAGAAACTTATTATCGAATACATTTCCGGGAAGTTCGAATCCGGCCGGACCTATTCGGAAAAGGAGGTCAATGCCATCCTAACGAAGTGGCACACCTTCGGCGATTATTTCATATTACGACGCGGTCTGGTCGAAGAAGGCCTCATGAAAAGAACCCCGAACGGAGCGGCGTATAGACGATCAGAAGTCGTACTCGACGAAAATGCGGATAACGGCAGATCGGATGTCTTGCCCGCGGATAATACGGAATCCCCGGATCCGGAGACAATCGGCGAATCATTATCTTCTCTGCCTCAAACGGTCGACGACTATATCGCGGCTCAGCCCGAGGCGGTTCAGTCGATCCTAAGGGAGGTCCGGGCGGTAATTCGTGAGGCTCTTCCGGACGCCCGGGAGAAGATATCCTGGCGAATGCCGACATTTTATAAAAAAACCAACATCATCCACTTCGCGGCATTTAAAAATCACCTTGGAATCTATCCCGGAGACGAAGGGGTGCGGCACTTTTCCGATCGAATCGGGGAGTATAAGAACAGTAAGGGAGCCATTCAGTTTCCGTACGATCAGCCGGTTCCGCTTCAACTGATCGCGGAGATCGCGAAATGGTGCGACGAGACCGGAAATCATCACTAGCGGTGCAGCCGGAAGTGAATATAAATCATGAGGAATAAAGATGGATGCGAGCGAACGAAAAAGACTGATCGAGGAATATAAATACAGAAAGACACAAATCGGAGTCTTCTCTGTTCAATCGGGCGTGACCGGCGAGAAGTTTCCGGGGCGCTCTAAGGATATCCCGGCGGACGACCACTCGAAGGAGCTCGAGGAGCTTTTCGAAAAGTGCCTCGCAGAAGATCCCCGGGCGCTAAAAATCTGGAGATAAGGCGCCGTTTCTTTGTAATACCGTTACCGCGGAAGCGTTATGAAGGAGGCCCCGATTATGGCAATCGAAGAGCGGTACATGTCCGATGCAGAAGTGATCTTATCCCACCGCCATGACAACGGGGCGGATCTGTGGACGACACCCGACAAACGCCTCATTAAGGGTTCGCCGTTTTCGACGATCGAGAGCGCTCTGTACCTTTTGGAACTGGGCATGACGCCCGAAGAGCCGGTCCTGCGAGCGGCCGCCGATTTGATTTTCGAGGCGTGGCGGGAGGACGGGCGATTCCGTGTGTACCCGACGGGCGCCGTCTACCCGTGCCAGACGATCATGGCCGCAAATGCCCTTTGTCATATGGGCTATGCGTCGGACGCGCGACTTCGGAAGACATTTCAACATCTCCTGGAAACCCGGCACACGGACGGCGGTTGGCGCTGTAAAAAATTCAGTTTTGGCCGGGGCCCGGAGACGGAATGCTCCAATCCGCTGCCGACGCTCACGGCGCTCGACTCGTTTCGGTATAGCGACGAGTTTCGGGACGAGCCCTCGCTTGAACGTGCGGTGGAGTTTCTCCTGGAACACTGGAGGATCAGAACGCCGGTCGGCCCGTGCCACTACGGGATGGGGACATTATTCATGCAGGTCGAGTACCCGTTTCGAAACTATAATCTTTTCGTGTATGTATATGTGTTGTCGTTTTTCGAAAAGGCGAGGGCGGACAAACGGTTTCTGGAAGCCCTGCAGGCCTTGGAGAGCAAAATGGTCGGCGGGCAAATCGTCGTGGAGCGTGTCGTCCCGAAGCTCGCCGGACTCCCGTTCTGTAAAAAAGGTCAGCCGAGTGAGCTCGCGACCCGAAGGTACCGGGAGATCCTTTCAAATATGGGGCGTTGAGCCGGTGAATTCGGGCGAATGGGTCATTTTACCGTTTCATTTTTTCTCCGGCAAAGTTATTATTATTGACAAAGGGCAATTCGACCGTCGCTGTGTTCTCATTGTCAGAACCCAAAGCGGCCGGAAAATACACTGCGTTCCGCGACCGGAACCGTTGGAAAGGGGATCACTATGACGGAAGAAAACAATTCGGGGGAAATCTATGGAGCGGAGGATCTTAAAGAAGGATTCGGCCGGGATTTGGAGACAACCGCTTCTCAGACGGGTGCTTTTGAGGAGATACCAAACACACCGGAGAACATCGCGACCGAAAGTCCGGCCGTTGGACCTGCTACGAAAGAAGAGCCGGTAATCCCGGCGGAGCCAATGGAAGCTCCGGCGCCCAAAGATCCGGTTAAGCCGGAGGAGCTCCCCAAGGCGCAGGCTCCGAAGGCAGCCGCCGAGAAGCCGTCCGTCCCGCCCGCAGTCGCCGCCAAGGTTCTTTCGCCGGAACAGGAGAAAATTCTTCAGCAAGAGAAAATGGCTGCAATCGAGTCCGTCAAGAAGATTTTGGATAAGGCACACTTTGCCTTTTTGACGACGATCAGCGGGAAGCAGATGCTCTCCCGCCCGATGTATATGCAAAAAAGAGAGTTTGACGGGACTTTGTGGTTTTTCGCCAAAACGGAAAGCTCCAAGGTCGAGGACGTCCGCAAGGACTCGCGCGTCAACGTGCTTTTTATCGAAAAGGCATACGTTTCACTTGCCGGCAGGGCGGAGATCGTCGAGAGCGATCTGAAAAAGAAAATGTATTGGGGCAAAACGCTGGAGAAATATTTCGAGACCGGCTACAACGATCCGAGTATCGTTCTGATTAAGATCGATGCCATATCGGCACAGTTATGGGAGAAGCCGGGCTCTCTGGATTCGCTTTTCAACAAGGTGGATCCTCTGTCGGAAGGTGACGGCATAACGGTCGATTTTTAGGAGTAACGCATGGATAATCGTATCGGCGGCGGAATGGGGAAATCGGGGCGCGCGTTTCTGACCGAGGAGGAAATGAAAAACCGGCCGAAGGTCACCGGGAAACTATTACGGCGGATCGGGTCGTACCTGAAACCCTATTGGAAGCAGATGACGCTTGTTTTTATCGCGATCTTCGTGTCGTCTGTTTTTAAGCTCCTGCCGTCGGTTCTGACCGGCCAAATCATCGACGACGGCTTGATCGGGCGGGACCTGAAGACGCTCGTCATTCTGATCGCGCTTTCACTCGGCGTGACGGTCGCCGCCAATCTGATCGGCGTTCTCGAGAGTTATCTCAACACCTGGATCGCCCAGCATATTACTTTCGATATGCGCAACAGTATGTTCCGTCACCTGCAGGCGATGTCGAGCCGGTTTTTTACCGCGAACAATCAGGGCGACATCATCACGCGTATGACAAGCGATATTTCGGGTGTTCAGCAGGTCATCACTGGCACGCTCTCGAGTATCCTATCCAACTCGATCACGCTGATTGTCGCTTTGGTCGCGATGTTCAACAAGAACTGGATTCTGGCACTGGTCGGCATGGTCATTGTCCCGCTGTTCGCCCTTCCGACGCGAAAAGCCGGAAAGACGCGATGGGATCTGACCCGCGGGGCCCAGGCGAAAAACGATGAGATCAACGGAATACTGAACGAGACGCTGTCGGTAAGCGGCCAGACGCTCGTAAAACTCTTTACCAAGGAGGAGCATGAAGCAGCCCGGTATGAAAACGTGAACCGGAGCATGATCCGCCTCAATATCAAGGAGAGTATGGCCGGGCGGTGGTTTCGCGTCGCGCTCAATACCTTTTCGAGCATCGGACCGATGATGATTTATCTGGTCGGCGGAATTCTGATGATGCGCTATGACTCGAGCCTTACGGTCGGCGACGTCACAGTGCTCGTCGCATTGCTCGGAAGGATGTACGCGCCGGTTAATTCACTCATGAGCATTCAGGTCGACTGGATCCGCTCGATGGCCTTGTTCACGAGGATTTTCGAGTATTACGATATGCCGGTGGAGATTCAAAACGCGCCGGATGCGATGACCCCGGAGAAAGCGATCGGTGCGATTCAATTCTCAAACGTCGACTTTTCTTATGAACCGTCGAGGCAGATCCTCAAAAACGTGAGTTTTACGCTTGAGAGCGGAAACAGCATCGCGATCGTCGGTCCGTCGGGTTCCGGAAAGAGCACGCTCGTCAATCTGATCCCCCGTCTCTATGATGTCACGGGCGGAAGCGTCACACTGGACGGGATCGATGTGCGAAAACTGGATCTGGGGTTTCTGCGCCGGAATATCGGCGTCGTCACCCAGGACACGTATCTGTTTAACGGAACGGTGCGGGATAATCTCCTCTATGCCAAGCCCGAGGCGACGCAGGAGGAGCTGAACGAGGTCTGCAAGAAGGCGAACATCTACGATTTTATTATCAGTCAGCCCGACGGTTTTGATTCGATGGTCGGGAACCGGGGCTTGAAACTTTCCGGCGGGGAAAAGCAAAGACTTTCCATCGCGCGCGTGCTTCTAAAAGATCCGGTCGTGCTGATCTTTGATGAGGCGACATCATCTCTGGACTCGATCTCCGAAAGTTTGATCCAGGAGGCGATCGACCCGCTCGTAAACTCGCGGACAAGCATCCTCATCGCCCACCGACTCTCGACCGTCCTGGCGGCTGACGAGATCCTGGTCGTTAAGGACGGGCAAATCGTCGAGCGCGGAAAACACGCGAATCTGGTTGGACAGGGAGGCGTGTACACGGAACTTTATGAGACGCAGTTTCGTGTCGGGCTCGAAACTCAAAAGCCGGATGATCAGGTATCGTCCTTACCGTAAAACATCAACAAAGCGTTTCGGATCGAGGGCTTGAAGGATGTCTCGTGCACATAGCCTTCAAGAACCTCGTATTTCATTTGGAGCCCTTCATAATTTCGGGATTCCATCTTCCCGACAAATTTGTTGAGCGGGAGGACAAAATCGTCGTCCTCGTCCGCACCTACTGAGATGTAGACATTGTATTCGAGGGACTGTTTGCGGTTGTAGTAGGCCGTTTCGAAATCACCGATATCCATCAGTCCCGTCGACGCGCTGAAGGAAGGACTGCCGATCAGGAAGTTTTGGAAGGTATTCCTGCCGATGGTATCGTTATGAAACATCGCGAAAATCGTCCAGAATCCACCCAGGGAATGACCGGTCAGCGTCATGTTTTCCGGATCGACCGGATAAATTTCGGACAGATACGGAACCAGGTTGTCTACTATAAAATGTAAAAAGCTTTCCGGTACGTACACCAGATCTCTTGCGCGGATTTCCTGATACTTGTAACCGATCGGGTAGCCGATGCTCACAAGGATCACGCTTTCGATTTCTCCTTCGGTCATCATCGGCCGGAGCTCAGGGTGGTCGCTTAAGCGCCACACCCCGTCGGTCATTATAACCATCGGATATTTCTGATCCTCGCTGTAATCCGGCGGGAGAGAAATGTGCACGACAAAGGTGTCGTCGATTTCGGCGTCGTAAATGGACAGTTCCCGGATATAGTCGGCACATTCGGGGTCCAGCGTCGTGACTTCCTCATAAAACTCATGCTCCGGCGACAATTTGCCGAGAACGATACTGGATCTTTCTTCCGGAAGCAATTCCGGTGAGTAGACCTTCGGTTCGTTCGCAAAAAAAGATAAACAAGAGGAGAGCAGAGCGATTGAAGCGACGCTCAGGATCATCAGAAAGACGATTCTTTTGATTTTCATGAAACTTAATACCTTTCTGCATCATTCACTGCTGTATCGTCGCGGGTTCGTCGCTGCCGTAAAACATTATAAGCGCATTCCGGATCGACGGTTTGAAAACCGTATTGTGGCCGTGTCCTTCGATGATCTCATAATTCAGTTGAAGTTCCGGGTCATTTCTTGCGTTCAATTCGTCGACAAATCCCGTGATCGGCAGTTTGAAGGCCCCCGGTTCGTCGTTTCCGACACACACATATACATTGTAGTTCAAAGTCGCATTGAGCTCGAAATAATCTTTCGCATAATCTTCGATATGCTTGGAATTCGTTGATGCCTGAAAAGACGGACTGCCGATGTAGAAGTTTTGAAAAGTATTCTTGCCGATTGTATCGTTATGGAACATCGCGTAAAATGCCCAGTATCCTCCGTAGGAATGGCCGGTGAGAGTCATGTCTTCACGGTCGACCGGGAAGATCCCGGAGAGGTACGGGACCAGATTATCCACGATAAAATGCAGATAACTTTCCGGATCGTCGATCAGATCTCTCTCCCGGATGGTCGTGTAATCATATCCGTTCGGATAACCGACACTGGCCAGAATCACCGGCTGGATTTCTTCCGTGACCATCATCGGACGAAGCTCGGGGTGGTCGCTTAAGCGCCAGACACCGTCTGTCATGACGACCATCGGGTATTTCTGCCCCTCCTGATAATCCGGGGGAAGAGAAATGTGAACGATAAAAGTATCATCGATTTCCGCGTCATAAATCGAAAGCTCTTGAATATAGTCCGCACATTCCGGATCAAGCGTAGTGACTTCACCGTAGAATTCATGTTCCGGGGAAAGTTTTCCGGGCTTGATGCTCGCCAGTTCCTCGGGAAGGAGCTCCGGTGAATACACCTTCGGGGTCGGGGTGGGCGTTGCCGTCGGCAAAAGTCTTGTTGTTGCGGAAGTTTCGGCCTCCGTGGCGGACGCGGGCGTTTCCCCGGTCGTTTGACCCGCGGATTCGGACCCGGATGCTCCGGAATGTTGATTGCAGGCGGGCAGTATCAGTAGGATTACCATTATAATTGCCAGTACATTGATTGCTCTTTTTATCATTTCAAAAAAAACTCTCTTTCCGTTCGTATATGACCTTATAAAAAAAACGCGGGATCCGCATCGCTTGCGTCCTGTTTGCTTACCGGCGACCGGTATGAACAAGCGATTTCCCGTCGTCGTTTTATTGTACAGGAAGAGTGCGGTATAATACAATAAGTGACGCTAAATGCGGTCGATTCGGGTCTGATTGTTGCCTCTCTGAATTGACTAAAAATGATTAATATGCAAGAATTATCAACGGCCTCGTCACGTGTGACGTCGCATTTTAGGGCTCGGGCGCAGTACTGCGCCGCGCGCAAGTAATTCTTCTATAAGGAGCTTTCCATGCAGGATCAATCGACAGAAAAGAAGAAAGCGTTGATCATCGGAGCCGGCCCGGCCGGTCTGACCGCCGCGTACACGCTTTTAACGGAGACGGATATTAAGCCGGTCATTCTGGAGGCGAGCCCATACATGGGCGGAATCTCGAGAACCGCGGAACATAACGGACACCGGATCGATATCGGCGGCCATCGATTTTTCTCGAAAAGCGCCGAGGTAAACCGCCTGTGGGAGTCGCTTCTGCCGCTTCAGGGCAAGCCCTCGCTCGACGATAAAGAACTGGGTCGGCAGAATATGGCCTTCGCGGAAGGCGGTCCGGACCCCGAGACCGAGGATCCGGTCATGCTCCTGCGCACCCGGATCTCAAGGATCCTTTTTGCCGGAAAGTTTTTCGATTATCCGATCAGCATGAAAGCACAGACTTTCCTGAACATGGGACTTCGACGCACGATGGCAGCGGGATTCGGGTATATGAAGTCCGCGATCATAAAAAGACCCGAGAACTCGCTTGAGGATTTTTATATCAACCGGTTCGGAAAGCCTTTGTACCGGATGTTTTTCGAAGATTACACGGAGAAGGTGTGGGGCGTCCATCCCTCGAATCTCTCGGCCGATTGGGGCGCTCAACGCGTCAAAGGCCTTTCGCTCGGGAAAACGATCGTTAACGCGATCACTAAGCCCTTCCGCAAAGGCAAAACATCAGAGACCTCTCTGATCGAGCAATTTCATTATCCCAAGAAGGGACCCGGTCAGTACTGGGAAACGATGGCGGACAAGGTGAGGGAATTGGGCGGCACCATCCTGACCGAAAAGGCGGTCGACGGCATCCGCCTTGAGAACGGGCGGATCGTATCGGTCGAAGCGACCGACGGGAAGACAGGACAAAAAGAGACCTACACCGCCGATTACTATATTTCCTCCATGGCGATCAAGGACCTGTTTACGGCTTTTTCGGGCGACGTTCCGGCACCGGTCCGGGAGACCGCGACGAGCTTGCCGTACCGTGATTTTATGACGGTCGGACTTCTCGTGAAGAAGTTAAACCTCCTGAACCGGACCAAAAACGCGACCCTCCACGGCGGCGTGCCGGACTGCTGGATCTACATTCAGGAGCGGGAGGTCCGGCTCGGAAGACTTCAGATATTCAACAACTGGTCACCGTATATGGTGGCGGACCCCAAAGAGACGATCTGGGTCGGACTCGAGTACTTTTGTAACGAGGGCGATGATTTCTGGAATATGAGTGATGATGATTTCATCCGTTTTTCGATCGACGAGCTGGTCAAGATCAAGGTGATCGAACCCGGTGATGTTCTCGATTCGGTCCGGATTCGGGTAAAAAAGGCTTACCCCGCTTATTACGGCGCCTATGACCGGTTCGACTCCGTGCGTGAGTATCTGGACGGCATTTCCAACCTCTATTGCGTCGGAAGAAACGGTCAGCACAGGTATAATAATATGGACCATTCCATGCTTACGGCCACGGAAGCGGTTCGCGTCATCCGGGGCCTGAAGCCCAGAGACGCAATATGGAGCGTCAATTCAGAGAGTGAGTACCATGAAGAAAAATCCGATCGCTGAGTCGCTTCGAAAACTTTTCGGAGGATCTCCTGTTCAAATCGTAGGAAGGCTCCTGCCCGGACTTCTGATCGCGGTCGGATTTATTTGTATTATTTACTATCAACTCGGCCCCATGCGGGGGTACTTTCATGCGGATTATACCGATACTTTATATTGGGCGTACACAACGGTCGAATCCGGTCACCTGTTGAATCCGGACTTCGGATACGCCGCGATCCTTCCCTTCGGAAGTCAACTGTGGCTGGTCCCGTTGATCGCGATTTTCGGAATGAATTACTCTGCTTGTGTTGCAGGCATGGTCATTTTCGCCGCCGTCTACTTTGCTTCGTTACTCTACTTGTCGCATTGCCTCGAATTGAAGGGCGGCTGGCGGATGGTCTTTGTTACCGGCATGATTTTGCTTTTATCGGGTAGCGACAAACTGCGGGAAATGATGTGGGGACACGCCATCTATTACAGTCTGAGCATCCTTTTTTTTGTCCTCGGTTCAGCGCTGGTCTTAAACTATCTGAAAGACAAATTCAAATGGTCGACGACGGTACTCATCATCATCCTGACAACCGGAGTTGCGTTAGATAACGCGCAAATGATCGCGCTTTATTTTGTTCCGTTGTTGGGCGCGGCGGCACTTGAACGTTTCTTCAGCAGAGAAGCCGGGTTTCGTGATACGCTCACGAAGCGGCTATTCACCTTATCTGCCGTCATGATATCAGCGACTGCCTTAGGATTGCTCATTCTATATCTGATTTCCGATCAGGGACATATCATTGCCGCTTATGCGGAGGCCTACTCGACCTTTTCCGCGCCGGAAACATGGCTGGATAATTTTTCCGGCGTTCTGCCCAATATCATTTCACTTTACGGAATTGTCATCGAAGGCCAGTCCTCGATCGTAAGTCTCGATACGATTCCTGTTATCGTCAAACTTTGCGGTCTTCTGGTCATCATGATCACGCCGGTTGCCATGTTTACGGTATATAAAAAAATAAAGGACAGAACCCTGCGATTTTTTCTCTGGGCACACGCGCTGACATCGATTGTCATTGTTTTTATATCGACTCTCGGTTCGCTCGGAGGGGCGAATTGGCGTCTGATTCCGATGTTGGGCACGGCTGTTCCGACAACGATACTCAGCTTGAAGTGGATTTTTGACGAAAAGGGAGAAGTGCTCGAGAATGTAAAAGCAGCTTCTGTCCACAAAAACAGGGCCGTCCGGAAGCCGCTCCTGTGGTTCCTGTCGTCGGTGCGCAAGCGGTTTTCGATTGTATGCCTTGCTATAATCCTTCTCAATGTGATTCTGACGGGTCAGGAAATTCTGCGCATGCCGACCGATTATAATCGAGACAACGAGCTTCACACATTGACGTCTTTTCTAAAAGATCATCAACTCGAGTACGGCTATGCGGATTTTTGGAATTCCCAGGCGATCACGCTTCTGTCGGATAATGAAGTGCGCACCCGATGTATCGAAATTTCTGTGACCGGCATCCGGAAGAGAGCCTATCAGAATGATCGGAAATGGTTTGAGGACCAGCCCGGAGCGGACCGATACTTTATTCTGATGACGACGAATGAGTATACCGTAATTTCGGAGTATCCGGAATGGACAAATCCTGGACTGCTGGTCGACGAAGTCCTTGAGACAGGAACCGGTCATGTTGTCGTTGTTTTTCGACAGAACCCATGGAATTATCTGAGTTAGCAGTCGCTCATAATCATTTCACGCTTCGAACAAAGTACTGGCCGCCGAGCGGACAATGGGTCAGGTGTTTTTCCAGAGGGATCAGAGCCTTAAAAAATCTCTTTCTGGGGAAAAAGATGGTGTATTTCTTTTCTGCCTTTTCAAAACCGGCCTCGAGGATCGTTTTTATCAGGTAGCGGGACGGCAAAAGTTTTGCGTCGGCATCAAAAACGCAATCCCTGACTATTTTTCGCGTAACCGGATTGATCGGGTTATGCTCGAAAACATACAAACGGCCGCCTTTTTTCAATACGCGGAGGCATTCGACGATGATATGGCGGTGAAACGAGAAGTCGACATGATGCAGGACATTGGCCATGAAAACAATGTCGAATGTTCCGTCCGAGAAGGGGATGGTTTCCCCGTCATAACACTGAAACGAGCAACCTTGTTGTTCGCGTCCGTTCGCAATCCCGATGCTCTCCGAAGAAATGTCGATCCCATAGTAGTACTCGGGTCGGAGATGCTTCATAAAATATCCGGCGCTGTTTCCGTCGCCGCAACCGAGATCGAGAACGGTTGAACCGGCCAAAGCCTTTTCGCATCGAGCGATCTCAACAATCTTATATTCGCTGAAAAAATCGCTGTCAGCACCGCTTACTTTTTGGACATTATCGGTATGATCTTCCCTGTAACGGGCGGCATAGCGGTCAAAATCATCGAATTTTCTATTTTCCATTCACGTGTCCCCCGGCGGCGCTTCCTGAGCCTCCAGCTTTTCCTCCTTGATTTCACGCTCGATCTCGTGAAATCCGATCGTCCGGTCAATCACGTATATAGGCCGTGCTTTCACTTCCTCGTAGATTCTGGCGATGTATTCGCCGATGATGCCGAGCACCGAAAGAATGATCCCGCACATGAAAAGCAGGACCGCCATCGTAGATGTCCACCCGGATATCGTATTGTCGGTGAATAATCCCGCGTACAGAACATAAAGCAAATAGATGAAACTGATGATTGAGACCAAAACACCCGAAAAGGAAGCGATTTTGAGCGGTTTATAGGAGAAGGATATCACACCGTCCGAAGCCAATTTCAGCATTCTTGCGAGGGGATACTTGGTTTTTCCGGCAAACCGGGGCTCTCTTACATATTCGACGAACGCCGTTTTGAACCCGAGCCAGGCTACCAATCCGCGAACATATCTGGAGCGTTCGGGCATGCGCTTCAAGGTGTCGCATACTTTGCGGTCGATTAATCGAAAATCGCCGACGTCCGTCGGTATCTGGGCTTCCGACAGACGATTCAGCAAACGATAGAATATCTTGGCGGTCGCTTTCTTAAATGCAGACTCACCTTTTCGCTCGATCCGCTTGCCGTAAACGACCTCATAGCCTTCGCGCCATTTTTCGACCATTTGCACGATCACCTCGACAGGATCCTGAAGATCCGCGTCGATTACGATCACCGCGTCCCCGCTTGAATAGTCCATGCCGGCGGTAATTGCCCTCTGGTGCCCGAAATTTCTGGAAAAACTGAGCACTTTTACGTCCGGAGACAGATGCGTGAATTCGGTCAGTTTCTGCATCGTTTTATCTTTACTGCCGTCATTTACGAAAATCAATTCCACGTCCATACCGAGCTTCGGATAGATCCCGGTGATCCGACGGTATGTCTCTTCGATGACTTCCTCTTCGTTGAAGCAAGGTACAATAATCGACAGTAATTGCATCTTCTCACCTTCCTCGATTGCGTTACATAGAATAAAACTTATAATTAATATAACAGATTTTCGAATGAATATCCGTTGCTGAACCGGCGTGAGCTCCTAAGACGTAATCAGGGGCCCGGAATGAAACAAACGCCTAATGTGAACACACGGACAGGAGAGGTCAAACATGAAAGAGAATCCGGTTTCAGGTCTGAAACGATCCATGAATAAGGAAATCGATTTGCGCAAGCTCGTCCAATGGCTCTCTTTTGCCCTTGCCCTGGCTGCGATCGGCAGCGTTCTTTATTTCATTATCGGTCCGGCACGCGGATATTTTCACTCGGACTGCGCGGATTCGATATACTGGGCCAACGCCTCGGTCGAATCCGGCTTACCGCTCAGCCGCGACTTCTCGTATGCCGCGATACTTCCATTCGGGGCGAATCTGTGGCTGATCCCTTTGGTCGCAATCTTTGGAGTCCGTTACGCCGTTCACACGGCAGGCATGATTATTTTCGCGGGGCTTTATATTGCCGCTCTTTTCTTCATTGCTTCACGTCTCAACCTCAAGGGCGCCTGGCGGAACTTTTTTGTAGCGTCGATGCTCATACTTTTATCCGGAAGTATCAAGCTCCGCGAGATCATGTGGGAGCATGTGATCTATTACAGCCTGAGCATTTTATTCATAGTCGTCGGATCAGCTTTGGTCATAGATATCTATTCCGACAAATACCAATGGCGGTCGATGATCCTGATCGCGATCCTGACCGCCGGAGTAGCGACCGATAACTCGCAAATGGTCGGATTATATCTTGTGCCTTTGTTGGGCGGGATCTGGCTGGAGCGACTTTTCGATGCCCAAATGAAGTGGAACGACCCTTTTACCCGAAAAGCAAAAATGATGACAACGGTCATGCTCCTATCGACGGTCATCGGTCTGGGCGTGTTGTTTCTTCTTTCGGATTTCGGGAAAATCGCCGCCGGGCACGCGGGAGCCTATTCCACCTATTCCGATCCCGAGCAGTGGGTGGAAAACACTTCGAGGATCCTTCCTCATCTTCTGACGCTTTTTGGAGTATCGATTCAGGGCGGCACGCCATATGTAAGTCCGGATTCGGTTGTCAATTTTTTACGGATCATGTGCCTTCTTGTCCTATTGCTTCTGCCCGTATCCTTATTCTTTGTTTATCGGAAAATCGGGGACCGGTCCCTGAAGATCATGCTATGGGTGCACGCACTGACTTCCGCGCTCATTATCTTTCTTACCGCGACCGGATTGGTCGGTATGTATAATTGGCGCATGACTCCGATGTTGGGCACCGCGGTCATGACTTCTGTATGCGGACTGAAGTGGTTACTGGAAAAGAAAGGACAAAACATTTCCCGGAAAGAAAAAGAGATAAAATCAGACGATATCCCGATCGATACGAACCGGGAACGACCGGATGCTCCGGTGATCCGGCGAATCGCGACAGCATTCACCGCGCTTTTTGTTCTGCAAATATGCATCACGATCGGAGTCATTTTCACAATGCCTCCGAATTACGGAAGTGATAGTGACATCCAACGGAATATCGCCTTTTTGAAAGCCCATCAGTTGGAGTACGGATTCGCGACTTTTCTCAATTCCGCAACGACGACGGTATTATCGGATAACGAAATCCGGGTCCGGAGATTTGAGATTTTCGACAACAAACCCTCCTACTGGGACTGGCAAAACAGCCCGTTATGGTTTGAGGATCAGCCGGGCATTGACCGGTATTTTGTCCTCCTGTCTGCCGACGAGTACGAAAGCGTCGTCCTTCCGCAGAGCTGGAAGGATCTTGTTGAAGAAGTCCTGGAGACCGGGACGGGTTATTATGTGATCGTTTTTAGCGGTAATCCGTGGACTCAGGCGGATCCGAATCCCGAAGGTTGACGGCGCGAAGCCGGCGTTCTTGACGGATTATTTCGAAGATGCTATAGTCCGTCGTATCGGGACCTTTCCGGTCCGGATAATAATCAAAGGCATTGAAGGGAAAGAGTAACGCCTGATCCTCACATACAGAGAAAAGCCGGTCGGTGCAAGGCTGATGAAGGACAGACGCGAATACATCCCGGAGCCGCGCACCGAAAGACTTTTCGAGTAGACTGCGACGGAGCGCACACCGTTATCTTGTGCAAGGGTATCGCTGCGGCCGTACCCTGTGAGGCAGTACGCGCGAGCGGACTCGTAAACTTGAGGTGGTAACACGGGAACGACTCCCGTCCTTTTGGAGACAAAGGGACGGGAGTTTTTGTTTTTTCGGAAAGCGGTATGATGAAGAAGGAGGAAGGGAAAATGAAAAGACCGGAGGAACAGATCAAAGTCATATTGAAGGGCGCCGCGCAATGTGTGAGCGAGGAGGAGCTTTTGAGTAAGCTGGAGAAATCCTACCACTCCGGTAAGCCGCTTATAATCAAGCTCGGGCTCGATCCGTCCGCGCCGGATATTCACATCGGGCATGCGGTCGTCCTTCGAAAGATCAAGCAGATCCAGGACCTCGGACACACGGTCGTCATCATTATCGGTGACTTTACCGGAAAAATCGGCGACCCAACCGGCAGGGCCAAAGGGCGCGCGGCGCTTTCCGACGAGCAGGTCCGGGCGAACGCGGCGACCTACTTTGAACAGATATTTAAGATCCTCGACCGCGAAAAGACGATCGTGCGGTATAACAGCGAGTGGCTCGCGGCGTTGACTTTTGAGGACGTGATCCGGCTTTCATCGACGACGACAGTCGCGCGGATGCTCGAACGCGACGATTTTCAAAACAGATACCAAAATGAGATTCCGATCGGCGTACATGAGTTCTTCTATCCGCTGATGCAGGCGTATGACTCCGTGGAGCTTCATGCGGACATCGAGCTGGGCGGCACCGACCAGACCTTCAACATTCTGATGGGCCGAAATCTTCAAAAGTCGATGGGACAGGAACCGCAGATTGCGCTTTTCATGCCGATCCTGGAGGGTCTCGACGGCATCGGGAAAATGAGTAAGAGCCTCGGAAATTACATCGGCATCAGCGAAGCCCCCGAAGTGATGTTCAAAAAGGTGATGGAGGTGCCCGACGAGTTGATTATCCGTTATTTCGAACTCTGTACGGATGAGCACCCGGATGAGATCGGGCGGATACGCGGCGAACTCGAGCAGGGCGTCAATCCCCGGGACATCAAGCTCCGTCTCGCCCAAATTATTACCGCTCTCTACCACTCGCCGGAGGACGTCGAAAAGGCGATCGCTTTTTACGATGCCGCTTTCGGGAAAAAGGCCATCCCGGAGGATGTTCCGGTATTGGCACTCGAAAAGCCCGGGGCGACGGTCGCCGATATTGTGTCCGACCTGATCGCGATGGGTTTTGTGAAGAGCAAAAGCGAGTTTATCCGCCTCGTTCGTCAGGGCGGTGTCCAAATAAACGGCGGGAAGATCACGGAAGAGGAACTCGGACGGATTCTTTTGGGCGAGGACGTTCTTCGAATCGGGAAAAAGAGTTTTATCAAGATCAATATTTCGTAGTTCGTTCGAGTTGGTATAATGAAAAGGTCCGAGGAGTGTTCATGGATGTCTTCGCATAGACCGTTAGAAATGCAGGCCGGATAAATAAATTTTTCGCGATTCAAAGGGTTGAATTCATGTCGATCATCAGCGTAAGCAACCTGACTTTCTCCTATGACGGGAGTTACGGGAATATTTTCGAGAATGTGAGTTTTCAGATCGACAGCGATTGGAAGCTCGGCTTCATCGGGCGAAACGGCCGCGGCAAGACGACTTTTTTGCGCCTGCTTCTGTGGCAGTTCGAGTATTCAGGAAATATCCGTTCGTCCGAAAAATTCGAATATTTTCCCTGCGAGGTCACGGAC
>JAEAME010001479.1_pt1 | contig 16202 bp, 26 predicted proteins | sample 8958731 | NCBI WGS metagenome assembly JAEAME01 (sample SAMN16933194, study PRJNA681113) | bioreactor sludge metagenome | isolation source: anerobic bioreactor sludge (Control) | place: India:Bengaluru | collected 2018-10-24 | reverse complement strand
TTACCACTATAAAACAAAATATGCCAGAGAAGGAAATGAAGTATATAGTATATTTTTCCGTAAATTAAAAAAGAATGGTTATAAATACATATCAGAAACAAAGTATAATGAATACTTAAATAAAATAGATTACATAAAATATTGTTATAAAAATTATATGGAAGAATATGAGAAAGCTATAAATAATTTAGATTATGATTTATATAAGCACGTAAGAGAAACTAAAGTAACAAAGTCATAATCTGCCTTAAACAATTAGCGTAGCGTTTTGTTTAAGCACATACGTAGTAATATATCTCTTTAATAATTAATAGTAGTAATATATCTCTTTATATATTAGTAATATTCTCTTTAGTAAGGGAAAAAGGAAATTTTTGAACAAAAAACCGTCATTAGTGATTTTCTGTTTTTGTCCGATTTCCCTTATTAGAAGAGATATTTAGAAAGGTGTTTTAAGGGATAAAAAAGCTGTAAAGCCTTGATATACCTATGTCGTTCTAATAACGGTTTTTAGACAAAAATAGAAAACAGGTGGCTATTTTGAGCAGTTTTTTGAGGGATTTAGATTATATAAAAATAGTATTTTGTTAGTCAATTAAAATATAAATATTTAAAAGAAAGAAGGAATCAAAAATGAGAAATGTTAAAGAGTTTTGTGTATATAAATTTTACAATGAAAAAGATAATTTGTTATATGTAGGAAAAACCACTAATTTAAAAAATAGAATTAATTCTCATTCATTAGATAAATATTGGTGGAAGGAAGTTAAATATATATTGTATGCTCATTGCAATAGTGCTACAGATATGGATATTTACGAAATATATTATATTAATAAATTACATCCTAAATACAATAAACAATCCGTCAATAACGATAATTTTAGTTTTAATTTAAATGAGTTACAATTTAAAAGAATTGAAAATACATATACAAAACATAATAATAAAGATAAATATATTAAGTACAAACCCAATAAAAATATAGAGAAGTTAAAAGACATTGTATTTCCTAAGAAAGTAATTTATATTAATGAAAATATCTTTGAATTGGATAATGAAGAGTTGTTATTGTTGTCAATATTGAACGACAATCTTTCTAAAAATGGCGTAACAATAGATGTTATAATGCCTTACTTATACTATGATAAAAATTATTTTTTAGATGAATGGGCAGTATCGTATTATTTACAAAGTTTAATATTTAAAGGTTATATTAATTGTATAGAAGTTGATGGTGAGCATATTTATTTTTGTAATGAATTAAAAGAGGGGAAATATATAAGTCATTCAATAATAAATTGGTTAGTTCGAGGAGATATTGACTTTTTAGAATTAAGAATATTTTATCGAATGAAATATATAATTAAAAAATTTAATAAAGAAATAAATTTAAAGAATGTATGTGATATTTTGAATTTACCTGAATGTATTTTTTATTCTACATTGAAAAAATTCGAAGATTTATTCATAATATATTACGATTCTGTAAAAGGAAAGTATAGATTCACTTTATAATAAATTAATAATAATTATCAATTAGAATACTGATGAAAAGTAGATAAAAATTCCATTTTATAGCTTATATTACCGTACCTTGCTATACTTATTGTATCCTTTTTGTACCTATATACACCTTTTTATACCTTTTAGTACCTATAGGCACTTATGAATACTTATGAATACTTATAATTAATAATTAGTAAAAATTATTTAAATAAAAGTATTGACTTTCATATTAATAAGATATATAATTAATTTATCAAGTAAATATTAAATATTTGGAGGTAATTTTATGAAAAAAATACAATATGAATTATTAGTTAAGTTTTTAAAATTATTTATCAAAAATTCAGATTTGCAGGAGCAAGACGAAAAACAGCTATTTAACAGCTTAAAAATTATAAAAGAAAATCCTGTTCCTGAAGAATAAGTATAAAATAATAGTAGTCATCAAGTTGGCTACTTATTTTTATTATCAATAAAATTACGCACACATTTAACTCTAAAACATATAATATTAATATAAAAAATTTTAGGGAGAGGTTTTATGAATAATAATTTTGAAAATGATATTAGAGAAGATACATTGCAAATATGTAAACTGTTAGACACTCATTCTTTGGATGGACTTCATCTTATTTATCGTTGTGATTTAAAAGAAGGAAAAAGAGTATCACAGGAACTTAATAATATTATAGAAAACATGAGTAGATTTTCAAATTTACAAGAGTTGAGAGCTTATATGCATGAACAACATCACATTAGTTTACATGATGTGCATGATTATACAAAAGAAGATTTAAAGAAGGGTATAAAATACTATAAAACAAAATTTAAAACAGCAAAAATACAATTAGAAGTAATGGAAAAGTTTGCTGAAGAAAATAACATTAAGTTTTTTTACAAATAGAAACATTAGTAGTCACTTAGTTGGCTACTATTTCTATTATCAATAAAAGTATTTTATATAAATTTAAAAAATAATAGTCACGTTTTTAATGTACGATTCATATAATATTATATAGCAACAAACAAAAATAAATTATAAAGGGGTTATGATTAATGAAAAATAATAATACTTTTAACGCTTTAGAATACTTACATGACAACAACTCAGAGGCTTTAAAAAGAGAGTTAGAAAAATACGATATTAAAGAGTTGAAAAAGATTTATAATCATATTGCAACTTCCAGATTAACTGCTAAGATGTCTAAAGATAGAGTATTATTGATAGAAGGTATAGTGGAGCAAGGGTTGAGAATACTTAATATGGGATGGGTATTCTCAGAGTCGGAAAAACATTTTGTATAAGATATAAAGTTAAAAGGTACTAGATTAATTTCTAGTACCTTTATAAATTTTTTAAATAAATTTAAAAATAATAGTCAACATTTTTATAGTTAGTGCATATTATGTATCAAGAGGTAACTTTATGAATAATTATTTTATATCAAGAGAGGCTGAAATAATATTTTACTTGGTGGAGCTAGAAGGTGAAACAAGGTTAAAGAAATTAGGAATAAACAGAACTCATTACAGTAACAAAAATAAGGCAACTAAATGGAGAAATGATTTAGCAAAGTTAATTCATCCAGACAAATGCGACCATCCTGAAGCAGTAAAGGCGTTTACTATATTAGAAAAAATGTATCATGAAATGATAGATTAAGTTTATAGGGGGATGCCTAAAAGGTGTTCTCCCTTTGTTTATATTTGGGTAAATTAATTTATAATTTCAGTACAAATTTTTTAAATAAATAGTTGACAATTTAATATTGATGGTATATACTATATTCATAAGGTTAAATTAATAAATAATTTTGTTGGAGGTATTTTAATGATTAGAGAAGATAAAAGTTATTTATCAAGTAGTGATTTATTAGCAATAGAGAAAGGATTTGCAAAATTAGATATTTACTCTATTAGAGTTGATAGAGAACAATTAACAGAAGAAGAAAAGGCAGAAAATTTGAGAATTGCAAATAGTGTTTCAACAGAAGAGTGGAATAAATATTGTAATCAAAATAAAAAAAAGATAGAGTCTAAAATAGAACCATTTATTGAGAAATTAAGTGAGAATTTTAATATTTATCAATACAAAGATAAAACTATTGTACCTTATAAAAGTAATTGGGACTTATTCTTTTGGTGTAACACTGATAATGAAGGTAGAGATTTTTCATATGTAACATTAGATATGAATAAAAATAGAACAGTAGAAGAAAGATTTTTAACTTTAGAATATGTAATTAAGTATATTAAAAAAATAGGATTTCAGGGTATAGATATTATTATTCAATATACAGTCAAATATGATGATGAAAAGATTAAACAAGAGGCAGATAATTATTTTGAAAAAGTAAAAAATACTTTTGTAAGATATATGGGAATGGATGGAAGAATAAAAGAAGTAGGCAAGGATGTTCAAGAAAATAAATGCTATGGATTTTTTAAAAAAGGAGCAAAAACAAAATATTATAAATTATCCCTTAAAAATATAGCTATGATGTCAATTCAATGTTAATAAAATAACTATTTGATGTACAAAATTTTAAAATAAACATTTAAATATGTTGACAAATTCTTAATAAAAGTTTATAATTATTAATATAGAATATAAGGAGGATGATTGTATGAATCAAAATACTTTAGAACAAGCAAGATTACAAAATGAAAGTTTAATTAAAATTTATTCAGAAGGATTAGAACAAGAAATTGAAAGTTTAATAAAAACACTGTCTAATGAATTAAAAATGATGAAGAAACATAAAGAAATAGGAAAAATTTACAAACCTAATGAGCTAGGAATAATTCAAAGTGCAGGATACTCTATAGATAATCTATGTGGAAGACTTGGTTCTTTATTAAATATAAAAGAGCATTTGAAATAATAAATTAATTAACAGGACGTTTTAAACGACCTGTTTTTTATTTTTAGTAACAATTTTTAATATCCAACATAGTATATATTATCAGCAGTAAAACAACAATAAATTAAATAAAATAAAGGAGTGCATAACAATATGTTGTATATTGAAAAAATAAGAATGAACTATACAAAAGAGAGTTATAGGGTTGAATCTGAGCATAAGAAAGAGAATAGAGTTTATACGTTAGATTTTAGTAGGCAAATAAACATATTAAAAACTATTGTAGATATTGCAAGGATTATGTTTGGAACAGTAGATTTAAGCAAATATGAGGATATTATAAGGATTACAGAAGATAAAATATACTAGCACAAAATAATTAAACAAATATTTAATTTTAGTGTTGACTTTTGTTTTTGTATAATATATAATTAAACTATGATAAGAAATTAAACATTCACATCTTAATTAATTTCTAAAGGACAACTGCAAGGAAAGTCAGAAAATCATATCTGATTCAAAAGATATAACTTTCAATAAATAATTACTTTTAAGAGGAATAAAATTTGAAAATGAACATATAATAATAGTAAGAAGCAAGGAGCTAAAGAAAAAGGTTTAGTACAAATTAATAAAAGAAATATATAAAAATTTTAAAAGGGGTGTAGTTATATGAAGAAAATTATAAATACTACAATAAAAAAAATGAAGGGCATATTAGATTTAAGTGAAAGCGTAACATTTGAGAATGTTTTATTGGCTATAAGAAGAATAAAGGATATAGAAGACTTAGAGGGACGTAGTTATAGAGACGAAGTAGTAAAAAAGATTTCTTATAAAGGATATGAAAAATTCCTAACAATAGAACTTACAGAAAAGAATATACTCATTTCATGTGGGCGTAATGAAGTAAGTAAAGAAATATTAATTAAAATTTTAGAATATTTCGGTGGAAAAATAAGTATTATAGATTATAATGGTATTGAGGATATAACTTTAGTTGATAAAAAGTATACTGCTGAATTAACCGAAGAAGAGAAGCAAAACAAAAGAATACACAAAATGGTAAAAACTTATTTTTCAGATAAAACCCAAGAAGAAAGAAAGATAATTTATAGATTTATTAGAGATAATAAAAGATTTATTAATATTTTAAAAGAGGAAGGTGTGGTTTAAATGTTAAAACAAGTTGTGTGTAAAGAATGTTCTTATGAATTTATAACTAATGATGAAGATAACAATATAAAGTGTCCTATGTGTGATGGTACAGATGTTGAAATTACAAAATTACACAAAGGATACGAAGTAGAGGAAGTTTTTAAAAAAAATAAATAGGAAATAGTAGAAATACTATTTCCCTTACTAATACAAAATAATAAAAGAAATACGATTAAAAAGTGTTGACTTTGATTTACATAAGATGTATAATATAATTAAGGTAAGGAAATAAATAGAAAATGATTGAAATATTTTTATATTAACTATGTGGGGGCAGAAAGCCAAAATAATATAGTTAAGGGAGATTGATAGTATGACAATATTAACATGGAAAGATGAATATTTAAGTGATATTGAACATGATACATTGACTTTTGATAGTAACGACAAAAAAGAAATCAGAAAATATTTAGAAGGTATAGAATATTTTTATACTAAGAATAATAAGGCATTATTAATAGAAAGAGCAAAATATACTGATGCTAAAGCAAATGAACTTAATACAAAACTAAATACATTAAATAATGCATGGGATGAAATAAGCAATTATTGTAGTGGTATATCAATTTCAAATAGTAAAGATAATAAATATATTGTTATTTTACAACATTAAAAACATAGGTTGGGAACTACCTTAAAGTTCCTTTTATATAAAATTTGGATTTTATATTAAAGTGGGAAGGTGGATTGAAATGATTAAAACAATTATAGAAAGCGAAGTTAAAAATGCAGATTTAGTATGTACCTCATGTGGTCGAGAGTTTAATATTTCAAATCACAAAGAAGGTTTAGACTATGTTTTTGAAACAGATGGGACAGATGATTGGTGTATATGTATGGAATGTAAAGAAAAATGGGATGGTAAATAATTTAAAACGTATAGGAATATTATAGAAAAGATATTTTATTAGTATAAAAGGAGATTGAGCATTATGAAATTATTATTATCTATTTTAATAATTTTGTTTTCTACATGGATACATGAATTAGGTCATTTTACTTTAGCAAAACTTAATGAAGTTAAAGTAGAAGAATTTGATATTGGATGTGGAAAAAGTTTAATTCAAATCAAAACAAATGATATAATTTATTCATTGAGATTAATCCCTTTTGGTGGATATTGTAAATTGGATGTGAAGTCATTTAATCTTTTAAAAAATAAAACTAAAATAAAAATAATGTTGGGAGGAGTTGTTGGTAATTTTTTCTTATGTTTGATATCTCTTTGGGTTATATTACAATTCAAACAAAATGGAATGAATATGGATGTCATTAATGAATTACATTTTGAAGGTTTATCTATAATAGGGTTATACAAATCAATGGTTGCTAATTTTTCTTTGAATAGTTTAACGTTTCAACAATATATAGTTGTACTGCTATATCAACTATATATTGTAAATTTTGCAATGTGTATATTTAATATTATTCCAATTACTTCACTTGATTGATTAAGAGTATTAAATATTTGTCTTAAAAAGAAAAAATTAATGACATAAAAACAAGAAAATAATCTTATACAAATAGCAATGAATATTCTATGCATAATTATTATCGTAAGTTGTATTGTAGATTTATTAAAATAATCTACTTTTATTATTAGGTTATTTTAATAAAAAGATAATTTTAAGGTAATTAAAAGGAAGTGATAATATTGAAGATAGCACAGGAGCAAATACAGAAATTAAAATTATGTCCAAATTCAATTTATGAATCAATTAAGGTAGAATTTTTATATCATTCAAACAAATTAGAGGGGAGTACCTTTACAAAAGAAAATCTTAATAAATATTTAGATACAAGAATAATAGAGGGTTCTCACAAGCTTGATGATATAATAGAAACAGTTAATTCATTAGATTTATTTGATTTTGTGATAGATACGTTAGGAGAAAAGATAAGTAAAAAATTATTATTTGAGTTTCATTTAATATTAAAAAATAATAGTTTAGATAAGCAAAGAGGTTTTGCAGGTTGCTATAAGAAAATTCCTAATATGTTACGTGGAAGTGATATACAGTTAGCACAACCCTATGAGGTAGAAGGATTAATTAATGATTTAATTGATTGGTATTATTCAGCACCTAAAACTTTAGAAACTATTGTAGAATTTCATTATAGATTTGAACAAATACATCCTTTTCAATATGGTAACGGGCGTATAGGTAGGTATTTGATTTTAAAACAGTGTATTGAAAATAATATAGATTTAGTTACAATTGATGATAAATATAATACTGAATATAAAAAAGCTTTATATACTGCACAAAAGACAAAGGATGTAACAGAGTTAGTACAGGTGTTTAAAGATAGTCAAAAGTTTTTAGAAGATAAGAATGAGTTATTAATGGAGAGTTTGAAGTACTTATGAATCCAAGAGTTAAAAAAGTAGAAGTATTAGATAATTATAGATTACAATTAACTTTTACAAATAATGAGATTAGAATTTTTGACATAAAACCATATCTAAAAGATAAATTTTGGAGCAGATTAAAAAATCAAGAAGTTTTCAAAAGTGTAAAAGTTGCAGGTGGTAGTATAGAATGGTTAGATGGTGAAATAGATTTTTGTCCAGATGAAGTTTATGAAAAAAGTGTAAGTGTTTAAATCTTAAAACTAAGGACAAAATACACTTATATAAAAACAAAAGAAAGATGGTGTTAATATGTCATATAAAATTTACTGTCATAATTGTAATTTCTCAACTCTATGGGATAATGAATTAGAAAATTGTATTGACGAGGTGGAAGAAGCAGGAGGATATTATAGGAATAGTGGAAATAGTTTGTGTCCAGATTGTAAAGATGAAAACCAACTAATATTAGAAGAAGACTCTTAATTGAGTCTTTCTTTTTTTACTTTAAAAAAGCGATTTTATCGAAAATTATTTTTCTTATTTAAATAATTGTTATTGACTTTGTTGAAGAAGTGATATATAATTAAAGTATGATAAGCATGGAGAAAGTTTGATATTTTTATGTTTATCACTAATAAAAAATAATAAAACAAGGAGTGGTTTAATGTTTAATAATAATTTTTATCCAACGCCTGATAAATTAATACATAAGATGTTATCTAAAATAAATTTTAAATCCAAAGTAGAACCGATTTTAGAACCATCAGCAGGAAGCGGTAATTTAGCAGATGCTATAGCAAAAGAATATTCAAGGCATCATAATGGTACATGGTCTAAATGTTCACCAGAAAAAGCACAACAACACATAGATACAATTGAAATAGATAATAATTTAAAATATATACTACAAGGAAAAGGATATAAAGTTGTACATGATGATTTTTTAACTTTTAATACTATGAAGTATTACAGAACAATTATAGCTAACTTTCCATTCAGCGAAGGAGATAAGCATTTAAAAAAATGTTTGGATATGATTAATATTAATAGTGGTCAATTAGTCTGTATTGTCAATGCAGAAACAATTAAAAATCCTTATAGTAATTTAAGAAAATCATTATTGAATCAATTAGAATACTTAAACGCTGAAATAGAGTTTTTAGAAGGTGAATTTTTAGAAGCTGAAAGAAAGACAAGTGTAGAAGTTGCGTTAATAAATGTAGTTAAAGACATAGAAATAAAAGATGATAGTATTATAATTAATAAACTAAGACAAGAAGAAATTTATGATAAAACATACAAAGAAGAGCATTATTTAGTCGAAGGGGACTTTATAAATAATATTATAAGTCAATATAACTTTGAAGTTAAAGCAGGTATAGAATTAATAAGAGAATATTACAAAATGAAACCTTATATACTACAAAATTTTGGTGAGAATTGTGAATCATCTATATTAAGTCTAAGCATAGGTTCAAAAGGTATAGATAGTAATTTGCAGGATACTATTAATACTTTTATAGAATCCGTCAGACATAAATATTGGAGTACATTATTTCATAATCCCGAATTTACCAAAAGATTAACGAATAACTTACAAAGAGATTTACATAATAGAATTAATGAATTAGTGAACTATGATTTTTCATTATATAATATTAGAGAAATACAAATGCAAATGAACAAAAATATAGTTGAAGGAGTAGAAGAAACCATTTTTAAACTGTTTGAAGAATTTACTTTTCAACACTCATACTATCCAGAATTTAGTAAAAATATTCATTTATTCAACGGCTGGAAAAGTAATAGTTGCTATAAAATTAATAAAAAAATAGTAACCACAATTAATGGATATAGAGATTTAAGTTATTCATGGGGAGGGTTTAAACCAACTCATTACGAATGTTTATATAGACTTAGAGACATAGAAAAAGTGTTGAGTTATTTAGATAAAGGAGATCTTAAAGAAGTTGACCTAACTGAAAGACTAAAAGAAGTAGAAAAAAGTAATACAAGTAAAAAAATACAATTAAAATATTTTGAAATCACTTTTTATAAAAAAGGTACAGCCCATATAGTATTTACTGATGAAGATTTATTAAATAGATTTAATAGATTTGGTTGCATGAAAAAAGGATGGCTTCCTCCATCTTATGGAAAAGCTAAATATAACGATATGACTAAAGAAGAACAACAAATTATAAAAGATTTTGAAGGAGAGAAAGAGTACAACAAGGTTATGGGTAATGTAGGTTATTATCTATACAATTCTACAGATACTTTACTGTTAGCTAATTAAACTTTATAAGACACAATATATAGTATAAACTCAAAATTCACAACTACTATATGCTGTGTCTATTTGTCAATAAATGGTGTATTTTATTCATTCTTAATTTAGTACAAATTATTTAAATAAAACTATTGACTTTTGGTAAAATTATTAGTAAAATAATAAGTGTAAAGTAATTATTTTCGAGGTAAAAATATGGAGGTTTTAAAGGATATGTTAAACAAAATTAAACAAGCTTTAAATAATCATTTCAGCAAATACCAAAGAGATAATAATAAATATATAAACAATTTAAAAAATAATAGTAAGTATTTTAAATAAGGATGGTTTAAAATACTTTGATTATGAAATTGTGACAATTAGTCAAATTAATTAGAATAAAATAATTAAATAAGGAGTGTACATTTAATGAAGAATATTAAGAATCTTATTGCAGAAGTACAAGAAATTGAAACTTTAGAAGAATTAGAAAGCTCAGCAGATTTATTGGAATATGGAATAGAGAAAGGTTGTTATAGTAAGTTAGACGTAAAGAATTTCTATATTACATATCACAAGAAGAGAGTTGAAATTTTAACTAAAGAAGTAAGTAGTAAACTAAATGTAAGCGTATTTAAGTTATTTCCTATCATTCAAAGGTTTAAAGGTTCAGATATTAAAGAATTGACTGAATTTGTAAAAGCTGAATTAAAAAGGATATATGAGGCAAATAAACAATATAAAGAGATTAATAAATTTGCATAGCAGGGGACTCTCCCTTGCTATGTGATTTATCATAAATAAAAAATAAAATAATAAAGGAGAGGTTATATGAAAAATGAATTAAAATTATTTACAGATGGAGTGGTGACAGTAAAAGACAGAGAATTTACTAGACTCATAGGTGGTTTTGGTGAAGACAAACCAATAATGACAATTAAGCAAATTGCAGAATTGATGGATTATGAAGTAAAAGTTGTAAATCAAACAATCAAGAGAAATATTGATGATTTTATTAAAGAAGAAGGATATATTCAAGATTTAAAAGAAGTCACAGAGAGTGACCACAATTTAGAAGTGTTGAAATCACTAGGATATACAAACATGGCAATAGCCAAAGCTAAAAATATCTACATACTTTCAGAAGCAGGATTTTTATTATATCTCAAATTTGCAGAGTGTGATAAGGCTATAGAATTATATAAGGGATTTATTGAAGATTATTTTAAAACCAAAGCCGAAAATAAAGTTATGGAAAAAACTTTAGTAGAAGAAAAAGAATTTCTGATTGAGCGTAAGAAATTTATTTTAGGAAGTATGTTTATGGAGCAAGATGAAAATAAACGAATAGAGTTTTTTAAAGAAAATGAAAAAATAACTCAAAGAATAACTAAAATAGAAGTAACTTTAAGCAAAGAAAATATTATTGAACAATTACAGCCACAATTATCAATTGCAGATAGATTTACCAATTCAGATAATGTTTATGACTTTAATACTTTTTCAAAAGTTCTTTCTATTAAAGGGTTGGGTAGAAATAATCTTTTCGATTGGATGAGAAAGCAAAAGATATTGATGAGTAATAATCAACCTTATCAAAGATATATTGAATATTTCAAAGTATTAGCAATAGAGAATAAATATAATGGCAAGATAAATTATAAGACTATGATTAAAGCTAATGGTGTTAAATACATATTTGATAGATTAATAAAAGACGGAAAAATAATTCCTAAATCTGTAGAAGAAATAATGAGCGAATTAAGCGAATTAGAAAACTTAAACAAAGGTGCTTAATATTTACATAATATATAATAAGGTCTATACATATACGGGGATGCTGAATGGTGTCCTTTTTTATAATGATTTTTTAAATAAAAACTAAAATATATGTTGATATTTTTTTCAAGATAGTTTATAATAGAATTAAGACATAAAATCAAATATATTAATTTAAAAAATATTGGAGATGAGAGAATGTTAAATGAAAATAAGCTATTAGAAACGTTAAAAGAAATAATTGAAGAATATGATTTTACAATGAAATTTAATGAGTTTTTACAAGACTATTTCTCAAAATATCAAATATACAAACATATACATTCCATAGAACGATTTATAGGATATAATGGTAGAATATACGAAGATACATCTGGAGAAATTGAATCTTTTAATACAGATGAAGAATTAATTGATTATATAAAAAACGAATACGAACCATGTGAGTATATAGATGACCATATTTTAGGTAATTTATACAATGGTCAAAAAGAAGCTAGTTATTGTAGTGGATGTGGTTGGAATTTTATAACTATAAAAGATGAATTAGAAAGATATTTTGATGAAATCAAATATGATTTATATAATGATTTTATTATGCAAAATAAAAAATATATTTTAAATATCTTTAATTTGTCATATGATACCGAACAAGAGTTTAAAGATAATATTTTTGACGATTTGGATGACACTTCTTTGTCAGATTACATGGTGACTGAAACTTATGAAATTTTCATAAGTTACTTAGAAACAATAAAAGAAGGTGATATAATAAAAATAATTAAGAATAAATAAAAATTATTCGTTCTAATTTGTTTTTGTAATTAAGAAATTATAATTATCTTTTACTATAAAAAATAATTAAATAAATCATTAAAAATATATTGACAATTATAGGAATGTGTAGTAAAATATAATTAAGGTTAAAAGAATAGGGAAGGTTAATAGAAATTTAAGAAAAGTAGTTAAAAGGTTAAGTTTATCGAAAGTGAGGTGAAAATCAATGGATAAAAAACAACTTGCAGAGTTAGGAATTAATGCCACCATAAGCAATCTTATAGATGATATAGTAGACAAAGGTAATTTGGATGAAACAAAAGCTAAAATAGTATTAGGTTGTATATTGAATGAAGAAGATATACAAAAGAAGATTTTAGATAGACTAGATGGAGCGATAAAAGAGTATTTGGGTAAGTAAGTGAATTAAATGGGAAAATTAACCACTAAAGAATAAAAAATTAATAAACCTTCAGTAAGTGTAATAAATATTATTGGAGGTGTCTTATGAAAGATTACAAAGAATTAAATGTATTTAAATTTATTGATTATATTTTTGAAAAATATAAGAAGATTCATAAAAGTATATTAGACTGTAGAAAATATATTAATAGTGATTTTGTAAATGAGTATATTCACTTAATTACTAATGTTATTTATGATTTAAATAATCTATACGCACATTCACCAGAAGAACCAAACGCAGATACATTAGAAGAAGATTATTATAGCTGTTTAGAAAGCACAACTAAGTTAAATAATTTTATATGTTTTATCTGTAATGGAATGAGTGATGATGAATTATATTCAAAGTATCAAGATATATGTTATAGAATTAATTTTTATTATTACGATAGAATTAAGGGAATAACGGTTGAAGAAATAGAAGAAATGAGTAGTGAAGTATTTTATGGAATTGATGAAAAATGAAATTATTAGTTAAGAGGTGATAAAAATGTTATTTACAAGAACAAAGCAATATCCAGATATAATACCACCTATAGAAATTAAAAAATTAATATTTTTAGCAAAGAAATTGCTTCCTGACGTAGTATTCAATATGAGTGGATTAGAAGGTAATCCCTTTACTTTTCCAGAGGTTCAGACACTATTAGAAGGTATAACAATAGGTGGGCATAGAGTAAGTGATGAGCAACAAATTTACGATTTGAGAAATAGTTGGAATTATTTATTTGAATTAGTGCAGAAAGATAAATTCCAACTTAATGAAGAAATATTTAATAGTATTCATTATAAGGTTGCAGTAAATGAAGCTTTAGTCAGTGGTCAATTTAGAGATTCACAAGTTAGGATTAATGGAACAGAATATATGCCACCTAAAGCTGAGGACTTAAAGGATATATTTAAAAATGAATTACCCGAAATCGTAGGTAGATGTAAAACTAAAACCGAATTAGCTTTTGAGGTGTTTTTGTTTGCATCTTTAAATCAATTTTATTATGATGGTAATAAGAGAACGGGAAGACTATTAGCAAATGGGGTATTGTTATCTAATGGTCAAGGTGTACTAAATGTAAAAGTAAAAGACAAGTTAGAATTTAATACATTGATGATTGAGTTTTATGATACTAAAAATGCTGACGGTATTTGTGATTTCTTATACAGTAAGTGTTTAGAGAGATAATAGGATTGTTATAAATAATCTGTTTTATGGAGAGTGAGGAATAAATCATGACACAAGAGAATATAACATTTTGCCCTGAATGTAATAAGAAAGTAGTATTTACAATAAGACAAGATATTATCAAAGAATATAAAGGCGTAGAAGTAAACGTAGAAGAAAATATAGGCGTTTGTTCAGAATGTGGAGAAGATATTTTTGTAATGGATTTAGAAGCTGACAATACTAAAAGATTATATTCAAAATATACAACAATAACTGGAAAAGTCGTTGAATCAAAATATAAAAGAAAATAAATTAATAAGATTAAGGAGAAAAAGAGATGAAAGAATGGATTAATGATTCAATCTACTATTGTGATACTTGTGAGAAAACATTCAAAGTTTATTGTTTAGATGATGAACCACTGGTTCAGTTCTGTCCTATGTGTGGAAGTAGAGAAATTGAAAATGTTGAAGATGATGATTAGAGGGGTGAATAAATCACCTCTTTTATTTATATCTTAATCCATTATAATCAAATATACCTATATGACGTTTATTTAGCTTGTAATGGATTTTGAAGTATGAAAAGGTATGTTAGGTTATCTAAGATAAAAATGAAGTGATTATAGGGGCAATATGAAATTTCATATAAATGTTCTAAATATTAAAATAAGTGAAGAGAATAGAAGGTTGTGGATAAAATAGTTTTACGCTTATATATCCTTATTTAGCTTATATAGAGCTTATATAACCAAAGAGCTTATAAGGGCTTATTCTTTTGTAGACACGTTGAGAATACTAAGGTATAATATATTTGATTAGCACAAAATGACACGTAAACGGGTTTGGATTGACACATAAGGCTAAAAATATAATCCTGAAATGACACGTAATTTATCATGGATAGACACAATGTATTTTCATGGATTGACACACGAGTGTAAAAATTCAACTTATTAACAGATTGTAAGGTGGGGATAATGTGGAAAACTATGGACAAGTAAGATTTGATGACGTTTTAAACGTTCCAATATCTGTGGATGAACCTGTGTATAATTTAAAAAATGCAACCGAAAACAAAGTCAAAAATTTAAAAATTAAAATGCACGAGAGTATAATAGAAGGAACATTGATAGACGTACCGTTTATTTACTATTACAAACAAAAACAACCTGTAACGTCTGTCGAATATATATGGTATAAAAGAAAAAATGATATTGAGGAGAAACAAGTAATTGAAATTAGAGGTTCAAAGTATGGTATACCTGATGCCTACGCCTTTAAGTTACTTTTAGCTCTATACAAGATATGGATTGGAAATAATGATAACATCTTAAAAATGTTAGATAAAAAAGTATATGATATGAATAGGGTAGTAAATTTCACATATAGAGAATTAGCGAAAGCAATGGGATATAATAATTTTGGGGGCAGTGTTAAGAAAAGAATGGAACAAGCACTAGAAACTTTAAATGATACAACCATTTATGGAAAGGCATTGAATAAAATATTTACTGTACAAGGAGAAGAGTGTATAGAAAAGAATAAAAAATCTATGAAGTTTTTTAGTAATTTATCAACTTATGAATACTCTAAAATTTCACAGGGAGAAAAAATTGACACTGTAAAAATTAAAGACCAAACATCTGTTGTTTTAGGCGATTTCTTTTATTATAGCTTTTGTAATTCACATTTTAAAATATATAATTATGAAAAATTATTACAGTTGAGTAATGATATATCAATTAAATTATTTTTAATTTTAAACAAACAGAACGCATTGCCAAATGGGTTATCGATA
>JAEAME010001478.1_pt1 | contig 16204 bp, 16 predicted proteins | sample 8958731 | NCBI WGS metagenome assembly JAEAME01 (sample SAMN16933194, study PRJNA681113) | bioreactor sludge metagenome | isolation source: anerobic bioreactor sludge (Control) | place: India:Bengaluru | collected 2018-10-24 | reverse complement strand
CCGGATCATCGTAGCCGCGGAAGTATTCGTCAAAAAAGAAGCAGCGCTCAGAGGCCTCCGCCTTGAGCGCCGCGCTGGTGATAATTGTGGCTATGCCGCCAAGGCGGATGTAGCCTGTGTTGCCGTCCTCGTGGAGAGGCACGCAGACCTCCACCCCTTTGTTGGCAGCGATCTGGCCAACCTTGGCGTCCCCGCTGAAGGTGGCGAAGAAATATCGGTCGTCATGCATGAACAGGACCACGGGACGCACCCGGGGCTGTTTTTTGTCAACCGTGGCCAGATAGACATATTGGTTCTGGCTGATCCAGGCCATGATCTCCTGATGCAGGGTGGATTCGGAGGTCCTCGCCATCGGACGGTCCTATTTGCTGAGGTTGACGGCGTTGATGAAAGCCTGGTTGCCTGGGGTGGGGTTGTCCTGGGGATCGCGGGGCAGGTTTTCGATCGCGTGCACCACGTCCATTCCGGCGTTAACCTTGCCAAACACGGTGTGCTTGCCGTTCAGCCAGGGGGTCCCGTCCTGTTTGGTGACAATGAAGAACTGGGAGCCGTTGGTGTTGGGTCCGGAATTGGCCATGCAGATGTAGGAATAGAGGACCTCGGCTCTGAGGATCTGCTTGCGCAGAGGCTCATCGATGCCGGTGCGGCTTTGGTACCATTCGACGGTTTTTCCGTACAACGGTTCCGGGCCCTGGGTTTCCTGCACCTGCTGCACGATGGCGAAGATCTCCTGCTGGGGGTTTTGGGCGGACTGCATGTAGGGGATGATGAGTTTGGTCCACACCTGCATGGCGGTCTCTTCGTCCCGCACTTCGCCGGTGATGGGATCGCCCAGGGTGTAGCATTCGTCCTCGAACTGGTAGCCGGGGCCGCCGGTCCCATCATTGCCGCGGTCGTCATCCTTGGTGTTGGGGTCGCCGCCCTGGATCATGAAATCCGGGATCACGCGGTGAAAATAGGTCTTGTCATAAAAGCCTTCTCCAGCCAGTTTGAGAAAATTTTCCACGGTTTTGGGGGCCAGGTCAGGCCAGAGCTCAAGCTCGATGTTTCCGAGGTTCGTTTCAATGGTCGCGTTCTTCACTTTGGGCGCTGTTTCCAATTTTTCCTCCAGTTTCGCGGCGCCAGCCGATTTCAGTTCATGGGTTTGACAGTTCAGCAGACTGAGGCTGAGGGTCAGGATCATCGCCACGAGGGCGAACTTCTGATAGGTTTTCAACATCTGTTATCTCCTTGATCTTGTAATATTTGAGGCTCACCACTCCATCCGTGATCTCCAGGTAGCTGTGGTGGCGGGTCCAATCGCCGCTGTTGGCGTAAACACCTTGCGCCCACTCGGTTATTCCGGGACGGTGGCAGTGGCCCATGCAAATCAGGTCGTAATCCTTTTTTTGGATCATATACTCCGCGTAGTGACCCAGTCCCGCACTTTTTTTTGATTGGAGCAGGGCGGAGAGTTGCTTGAAACGGCTGGTGCGGGAGAGTTTGGCGCCCAGGCACAGAGCGAGGTCGGGATGCAGCAGGGAAAAGAGCGATTTGCTGGCCTTGAGGCGGATGAGGCGGCGGAAAAACTTGTAGCGGAGGTCGTTCACAGTGTGCAGGTCTCCGTGGGTGAAGAGCATCTTTTTGCCGTCAGTTTTCAGGGTGAAGGAATCGTTGTACACGCTGGCACTGAGGTAACGGTTGAAGAAATCGTTGAACCAAAAATCGTGGTTGCCGCTGATCAAGACGAGCTTGCAGCCATGTTCCCCGATCTCAGCCAGGCGATGCAAAAAAGGGAAATACTGCTTGATCATGACATAGTTCCAATCGAACCAAAGGTCGAAGATATCGCCGTTGAGAACCATCAGGTCGTATTTACCCACGGCCTGCCTGAGGAAATCCAGTGCGAGGCGGGCGTTTTCCCTGTCATAGCGGTCTTTGGGGGCATATTTAACATGGATGTCGGACAGCACGCAGATGCGCATCTCAGCTCCGGGCCAGCAGGTAATGGATGATGTTGCAGCCGAAGCGCAGAGCGGCCTGGCGTACCTCGGGAGGGTCCTTGTGGGTGGCGGGATCGGCCCAGCCGTCGCTGATATTGGTCTCGTAAGTGTAAAAACACATCAGGCGTCCGTTGTCGTCGAAGATGCCAAAGGCCTGGGGCGGTTTTTCGTCATGCAGATGGATCTTGGGCAGCCCCTGGCTGAAATCGAAGAAGCTGGTGAAGAGGGGGAAAGAGCCGTCCAGCTCCACCAGATCGTATTCCGGAAACACGCGCTTGATCTCGCGGCGAAAAGAGATGTCCATGCCATAATCGTCATCGGCGTATAAAAAGCCCCCCCGCAGCATCCACTGGCGCAGATTGGCCACCTCGCGCTCATCCCAACTGATGTTGCCATGCCCTGTGAGATAGACGAAAGGATACTCGAACAGCCTGGCTTCGCCTGCCTTCACGGTGCTTTGGTCGAGAGGAAAGTTTGTGTTCAGGCTGGCGTTCACGAACCGGGCCAGATTGGGCAGCACCTCCGGATCGTTGTACCAATCGCCTCCCCCGTCATATTGGAGGCGGGCAAAACCGGTGGGGGAAACGCTGCCGGTAACGGCTCCCAGGGCCGCCATGTAAATCGAAAGAAATGCCAGCAAGGCTGCACGCGCCATCTCAGTTACCGGTTTTGAGGTCCACGCAGAACAGGGTGTTTCCAGTAACCACGTAGAAACAGCGGTTGTAAACGTCATAGGGGGAGAGATATCTGAGCTCCCGGTCAAATTTCAATTCGCTTAGCAGGGTCCCCTGATTGGTGTCCAATACGGCGATGGATTTTTTCAGGGGGAGCACTGTGACGCTTTTGCTAACCTGTTTGTCCAGGGCGGGCGTGATCTCAATCCCTCCCGGAGAGACAGGTTGGCCGGAAAGCGCGTTTAGGCTTTGGGTCCAGGCGGGGTCGCCATTGTCGTCCAGCCCCACGGTGCTGCCATCTGCCAGAGTGAGCTGCAAGCCCACCACAGTGGTTAGGATGGAGGTGACGGGTGCCTCGAAACTCCTGGCCCAGAGCTGCTTGGAGGATGCACTTTCATAAGCGTAAACCTGCTTGCCGCTGGCCACAAAGAATTGCTGCAGGTTGAAGGCCGGCGTGGCAGTCACCTCGTAGGGTAGTTCCAGATTCCATTTTTGAACCAGCTGCACGTTTTGGGAAAACAGGCTTGACTTGGAAATAGTCTGCTGCAGCTTATCAGTCACCACCTTGTTGATGCGGTCCAAGCCCACGCCGAAAATGCGGTTTCCCATGGCCATGTAAGCTATGGCCAGGGCAGTTCCCAGCAAGAGGAACAGCGCGCTGAGCTCCAGTTTGGTGAACCGGCGCTTTTTGCTTTTTTGCAGGGAGGTTTGGTGTTTCAGTATCAGCCAGAGGGCGGGGGAGGCCGTGCTGAACGACTCCACCAAGGCTTGCAAACTTGCCACGTCCGCCAGGTTGCCAAAGACCTGGGTGGCCACCTTGCCCGGAAGCACGACCAGGCTTTCGTTTTCTTCCAGACGGAATTTCTGCGGTTTTACCCGTATGTCCTCCTCCAGCAAGCCCAGAAGATTCAGGTCGCGCAGGGTCTGCACATGGTAGTTCTTCCAGTTTTTGCCCACTGTTTCCAGTTTTGAGCCCTTGGTGACAGCGCAAAACACTCGCCCGAACTGCACAAAGTAAACTTCGTGGTCGTAACATACGGCAAAGAACAGGGAGAGGCCTTTTTCGCTGAGGTTGGTGCGGCGCAGGCTGGCATGCAGTTTCCAATGGAAATCCGCGAAGAAGGACTTGAGCCAGCTTTCCACCTCCATTTTACTGATATCCAACACCTTGGCATTAAGTATCTCAAGCTTGACCTCAGCCTGGATCTCTTCCAGATCGAGACTGGATTCTTCGTGCGCCAGGCAGAGAAACCATCCGTAACGCCCATCCTGGGAGGACTGGTGTTCGCATATGCTTTGCGGCGGCAGGGCAAACTTGCTTTGGATCTTGATCATCTCATTTCCACCATCTGATGAGGCTGCGCCAAAACACACGCAGCAGCGTGGGCATATCCATCAACATGTTGGTATAGGCCGTGTTGGCCAGGGGGCACCAGCACTCCCTTTTATGTATGGAGCGGCGTTCGAGCTCCGCCTCATGGTTGAACCAGATCTCGCGGAACTTATATTTGTTGGCGCGCAAATTACCCAGAGACCTGGCCTTGATGCAGCAGCTCCAGATGTCCCCGTCAGGCGAGATCTGGGCTGAAGCCACTCCGGCATAGCAGGGCAGCACCTGGCGTTCGTCGCGCATAATGCGCTTCACCAGGTTGTAATACTCGATCCTGAAAGCCATGGTGATCTTGTTCATGCCTTGATACCTCCCGTTTTTGATGCGGTGGATAAGGAAGTCGATGGCCGATTTATAGGCCACCAAGCTCGGGGTGATATTGGCCCCAACGGTATCAAGTTCCTCCCTTTCCTCAGCTATCTCGGTGATGTAGGAGTCCGGTTTCAGCCGCATCAGTTCGTTGGCAATGGCTGGAAAAGTCTCCACGTTGAGCTGGGAGATCACAGTGTGGATGCCCACGGCCAGGTTGGGTATCTTCAAGGCCTTCAGCTTGTGGAAGGTGGCCACAGCTTTCTTGAAATTCCCCGGCACTTTGCGGATCTCGTCATGCTGTTCCTCAATTCCGTCCAGAGACACATTTATTATCACCTGGGCCTTGGGGCAGGCTTTGGCGATGGCGGCGGTTTTTTCCACGATGACGGAGGTGAGGATCCCATTGGTGGGGATATTGATGATCTTGGGCCGGGAGATGGCGTAGATGGTGGAAACCACTTCCACGATGTCTTTGCGTAAAAAGGGCTCTCCCCCACTGAAGGTTATCCAGTAAGGCGAGCGCCCGATGGAGCGGAAGGTTTGGGCATATTCGTCCACCGTAAAATTACGGGCTTTCTTCTTCCAGATGTTGCAAGTGCTGCAGCGGGAATTGCAGGTGTAAAGAAGGCTCACAGTATAGTTCAGGGGCAGGAGGCGGGGAAAGCCGATGTGTTTCATCAGCCAGTATCCAAGCATCCGGAAAAGCAGATTGAGCATGTTTACCTATATCCTTAGCGACTGAGGTCCTTGGTGGAGCCGGCGATATCCCAGGCAAAGGGGTTTTTGCCTTTGACATAAAAGTCCCAGGAACCAAGCAGACGGCAATACAATTCCAAAGCCATTACGGCCAATACCTTGGGGGCGGAGGCCGGAAACTCGCGCAGCTCATCCAGAAGTATCCATAGCAGAGTTCCGCCATCCTGGGAAACCACTTTGTAGTTCTGTTTGCGGATCAGCCACAGATGGCCGTTTTGAATGCGGCGGCGCTGCTTGATGAAATCCCTCAGGTTGGTGGGACCCTTGTTGCTGATCAGGGCGTCGGGGATGTAGCGCAGCCTCAGGCCGCTGGAGCGAACGATGGCTTCGATGCTGGCCTCATCGACCGCGGAATCAGCCGGGATGGCATCCATGAGCCTGCGGAAGGCGATCATTTCACCCAGTTTGGGAGAGATCATGGCCATGCGGTGATGCAGCCGCCACAGCAGGTGCACGGCAAAGCCCATGAAAGTTTTCTGAGAATTCACCGGAATGGGCCTGCCCCCGCTGGCGCCCACCAGCGGATCGATAAAGGCCACAGCCAGCTTTTCGATGGTGGAGGGGCCGGGGATCACGTCGCCGGAAACAACCATCAGAATGGGCGAGCTGGCCTCGGCTAGAAAAAGGTTGATGGCGCTGGATTTGCCCTCCCTCCGGGTCTGGCGTATGAGACGAACCCAGGGATGATCCACAGAGAATTGCTCCACCACCTCATCGGTACCGTCGGTGCTGGCGCTTGATACCACAATGATCTCAGCGATTTTGGCCCGCTTGAGTTTCTGGGCGCAGAGGGCTTCCAGCAGGGGCAGGATGTTGTCCGCCTCGTTGTAGGCAAAAACGCCCAGGGAGCAGACCAGGGATGTGTTTGGCTCCATGTTCCCTCAGCCGGAAAAGCCTTCGATGGCCTCTCGCGCGCGCAATTCCTTGTTTGTGGAATCCAGGATTCCGTTCAAAAACTTCACCGCCCCCTCGCCGCAATATTTCTTGGCGATCTCCAGCGCTTCGTTGATCACCACAGCCGGAGGGGTATCCGTGAACATCAGTTCATACACGGCTATATGCAGAATGCCGCGGTCCATGCGGGAGATGTTTTCCACACTCCAATGCTCGCTGTGTTGGTCAATTTCCCGGATGATCTCGGCCTGATTGATTATCGCGTTCTTCACCAGATCATCGGCGAAATCCATTACCGCAGCGGAGCTGTCCAGCTTGTCCAGCTCGGCCAGCTGGGCCAGGAGTTCCGGATAGCTATTGAGCATGTTGTACTCAACGTAGCTCGGATCGAGTTCCCGGAAATCCAGCGCATAGAGCGTCTGGGCCGCAAGTTCGCGGGATTTACGCCTCAGTCCCAAGCTTGAGTTCCGCCATTAGGTTCAGCATTTCCAAGGCCGCGCTGGCCGCGGCGAAACCCTTGTTACCGGCTTTGGTGCCGGCACGTTCCAGGGCCTGCTCGATCGTGTCGGTGGTCAGAACGCCAAAGATCACCGGCTTTCTTTGGCTCAGAGCCACTTGTGCCACACCCTTGCTGACCTCTGAGGCCACATAATCAAAATGCGGTGTGCTGCCCCGGATCACCGCCCCCAGGCAGATCACGGCGTCAAATTTGTCGCTTCGGGCAGCCGCCTGGGCCATCTGGGGGATCTCAAAAGCCCCGGGCACCCAGATGACCGTCAGGTCGTCCTCCAACACCTCATGACGCACCAGGCAGTCGATGGCGCCTTCCATCAGCTTGCGGCTCACCAGTTCGTTAAACCGGCTTACCACGAGGGCAAATTTCTGGCCTTTCGATACCAGCTTGCCTTCTATTACTTTCATTATCTGTGCTCCTTTTTGTAAGGATTTTTCCATTAAATGCCATGATATTCAACCTGCCGAATCAATCAAGAAAAATCTTTTTTTCCTCAAACGGGTGGCGGGCAAAAAAAGACGCATCAGAATCGCGGGTAATTCACAGGCCCTTTGTGTCCCGGGGCCCAGGTTGAAACCCAAATCGGTGGAGCAGGACTGCCAGGGGCAGCGCCTGCAGCCGTCCGCTTCAACCTTCAGTTCAATGAAGTGATAGACCGGCTTCAGTTTCAGGCATGGCGTGTCTCCGTTCAAAGCTGCCAGTTTCTCATCCTGCAGTCAGTTCGCCCACGAAAGGCGGTAATCGGCAAAATTAGGTTGACGGAAACAGAGTATTGAAAAATCATGTTTGAACTAAATACATGGTGCGAGTATGAACAGACTGTTCCAACCCGAATTGGTGAAGATCGTTGACGGATTCCAAACAAAATCCGAGTGTCTTACCTATCTGACAGCCCTGCTGGAGCAAAGCGGCTGCCTGAATTTTCCCGACCGTTTTTTGGCCGCGGTGAAAGGCCGCGAGGATATCATGAGCACCGGCATCGGCAAGGGAGTGGCCATTCCCCACGCCCGTGACCTTACCGTCAGTTGCATGAAGATGTCCGCCTGCCTGATCCGCCAGCCTCTGGAGTTTGAAAGCGTGGATGACCTGCCCGTTCAGCTGGTCTTCATGATCGCCGTGCCCCAAAGCGCCAATAAAGAGTATATGAAGATCCTGCGCTCGCTCTCTGAATTTTTGCGCCAGAGCGAGAACCGCGACACACTGATCAACGCAACCACCGAAATGGAATTATACAATGAAGTGCTTAGAATCGAAAAAATCATTGCTGACAGCATTAACGCTTAGCCTCTGCCTGCTGCCTCTGGCGGCGGTGAACGACAACGCAGGCACCACAGGCTTTGCCAGCCTGAAAAACGTTTACTCGGCCAGGGCCATCGCCATGGGACAATCCCTCACCGGCGAGGATCAAAGCCCGGAAGGATTGCACTTCAACCCCGCCTCCATCATCAGGATCGACGGTAACGAGGTTGGCAGCACCTATACCAACGCCTTTGTTGGCTCCCAGGGCGGGCAGTTGCAGTTTCTCTGGCCCAAAGATCGTTTCACGGCCTGGGGCTTTGCCCTCAAATACATGAATATGGGGCGGATGGAACGCACAGAGGTGGACCAGAACGGTGACCTGGTATCCACCGGTGAAACCTTCGGCGCCAGCAACATCTTAGCCAGCGCCACCTTGACCAAATGGATGTCCGACGCTTTGGACCTGGGCGGCACCGTCAAGGTGATCTACGACCAGATAGACAACAGCGCGGCCACCGCGGCGATGCTGGATCTGGGCATCATCCACCACCCTGCCAACGAAAGACTCAAGATCGGCCTGAGCCTGCGCAATCTGGGGTTTCAACTGAGCCGCTACACAGGTTCCGACCAGAGGGAATCCCTGCCTCTCACTTTTTCCGCGGGCATGACCTATGACTTCAATCCCCGGCTGATGGCCAGTTTGGAAATTGGCAAGGCCACCGGGGAGGACATCGTCGCCAAGGCTGGAGTGGAATATGAACTAACCCCGGCCTTCGATCTGCGCGGTGGATTCCGCACCAGCGCTGCCGACGGATACAACGGCGGCACTTTCGCCTTTCTTTCCGGACTTTCTCTGGGCGCCGGCTGGAAATGGGAGCGCTATCGCATCGATTACGGCGTATCATCCTATGGCGACTTGGGTTGGATAAACCAACTCAGTCTGAATTACGAATTTTAATTCGGCCCCCAAGTGATCCAAAATGCCTGATCTCTTGCTGGAAATGGGGTTTGAGGAAATCCCCGCACCCCATTTGCAACCCACGTCGGATTTTATCCTGGCCTCATTTGAAAAACTGACGCGGGAGATGGGATTGGGCTACTCTGAAATAAAGGTGGGCTCAACTCCCCGGCGTTTTTTTCTGCTGGCCACCGAGCTGCAGCAAACCCAAGCAGACGTCCAGATCAACAAGACCGGGCCGGCCAAAAAAATCGCTTTCGACGAGCAGGGAAACCTATTGCCGGCCGCCCTTGGCTTTTTGAAAAAGAACGGGGCCAAAGCCAGCGATCTCCGCGTTGAAACAACAGACAAGGGCGAATTCATTGCGCTTAGCTACCTCCAGCCCGGCAGGGCCACGGCCGACATTCTGAAAGAGTGGATTCCGGACCTCATGGCCCGTCTTCCCTTCCCCAAAACCATGATCTGGAACGGATCCCGCCTCGCTCTGTCCCGCCCCCTGCGCTGGATTTGCGCGCTGTGGGGAGATGAAGTGCTGAAGGTGCAGGCGGGTGGAGTGGTCAGCGGCAATTTCACCCATGGAAACCGGCATCTGGGGCTGGACCGACAGCTCACAGTGGACTCGCCCCGTATGTATCTGGACCTTTTGGAGGCCAACCGCGTGCTGGCCGACAGGGAAGCCCGCCGGGCCAGACTGCTGGCAGAACTGGACTCGGTTGATCTGGGTCCGGGGCTGAAGGTGGTGGAGGACCCCCGCCTCACGGAGACCGTTACCGATCTGGTGGAATTTCCAACTGCCGTAAGCGCCCAATTTGCCGCAGAATTCCTCTCCCTGCCGGAAAATATCATCACCTCCACCATCAGCCAAAACCAGAAATATTATTCCGTCCAAGACAGTCAGGGTCGCCTCAGCAACAAGTTTGTCTTTGTGTCCAACGGCGACCCCGCGTGTTCAGAACTGATCCGCAAAGGCAACGAAAAAGTGGTGGCGGCCAGACTTGCCGACGCCCTGTGGTATTTTCAGGAAGACAGCGGCAAACCCCTGGAAAGCTTTGTGCCAAGATTGAGCGAGGTGGTGTTCCAATCCAAATTGGGCACCATGAAGGACAAGACCGACCGGATAGGGTCGCTCGCCCGGCTTATCTGCCAGGAATTAGACCTGGACGAACAAACAAGCTCCCTGGCCCAGCGAGCCGCCCTGCTTTGTAAAGCGGACCTGGTGAGCACGATGCTGGGGGAAAAGGAATTCACCAAACTGCAGGGCTACATGGGTAAACAATACGCCTTGGCCAGTGGTGAAGAAAGCCTGGTGGCGGAAGCGATATATGAACATTACCAGCCTCGCGGTACCAATGACGCTTTACCCCAAACCCCAATCGGAGCGGTGATCGCCGTGGCGGACAAGCTGGACAGCGTTGCCGGGATCATTGGCATCGGCCAGGTCCCCACAGGTTCTGCCGACCCCTTTGCCTTGCGCAGGGCAGCGAACGGAGTGGTGCAGATCATTGTGGAACGCGGCTGGTCATTGGATTTTTCCCGCCTGATCGATCGCGCGCTGGGTCTGAACAGCCAGCAAACCCCACTCAGCCCCACCGCGACCCAGGATGTTCAAGCTTTCTTCCGCCTCCGGGTGAAGTGGCTGCTCCGGCAGCTCGAACTGGATTACGATGTGATCGAAAGCCTGATGCATATTTCCTTGGAAGACCTGCCTGATCTGAAAAAAAGGGGACTGGCCCTGCAGAGTTTCCGGGAACGGGAGGATTTTTTGCGCTTGGTGATCGGCTTCAAACGGGCGGCTAATATCCTGGAAAAGGAACAGAGCCTGCCCGCGTTGGACCCTGCCCTGTTCGAAATGCCAGAGGAACAGACCCTGCATTCCGCCTTGAGATCACTCAGAGAGTCGCTGGACGTCTTTCTGGAACAGGGCGATTACCAACAGGCCATCACCTCTTTGGTGGCTTATGGGGCCAGGATCGACGATTATTTCGCTGCCGTGCTGGTGAATTGCGATGATGCGGTCATCCGCGGCAACCGCCACGCTTTGCTGAGCGAGGTCAAAACAGAATTTTTGCGGGTGGCCGACATCTCCCGCATCGTGATAGACAATGATAACAATGGAGAATAAATAATGGACATCCTGTCTGAATTGAAAGCCAAAGCCAAACACGTCAAAGGGCGCATTGTTTTACCCGAAAGCCATGACATCAGGACCTTGCAGGCAGCGGACATCGTGCTGGCTGAAAATTTGGCCGAGATCATTCTGGTGGGCCGGCCTGATGAGATCAAGGTCAGGGAGAAGATCCTGGAGCTGGATCTCAGCCAGGCCACCATCATCGATCCGGCCACTTTCGCGGATATTGGCAAATTTGCCGATTTCTACTTTGAAAAACGCAAAGAAAAAGGCGTAACCCGGGAACAGGCCGCCGAAACAGTGCTGAACGAACTCTTTTTCGGCGCGCTGCTGGTTAAGTTCGGTTACGCCGAGGGCATGGTGGCCGGAGCCGTGAACACCACCGCGGATGTCCTGCGCGCCGCCTTGCAAGTGGTGGGTGTCACCACCGGCGTGAAAACGGTTTCCAGTTGCTTCATCATGGTGGTTTTGGATTATCTGCTAGAAGACCGGGTTTACCTATTCGCAGATTGCGCCGTCGTCCCGGATCCTGATGCCGAACAGCTTGCGGATATTGCCATCAGCACCGCCTCCACCCGCAGGGCGATCCTGGGGGACGAACCCAGGGTGGCGCTGTTATCCTTTTCCACCCGGGGAAGCGCCCAGCATGAAAAGGTGGAAAAAGTCCAGCAGGCGGCAAGGATTCTGGCCCAGCGCCGGGTGGATTTTGACTTTGACGGGGAAATGCAGCTGGACGCCGCCATCGTTCCCCATGTTGCCAAAATGAAAGCTCCGGACAGCAAGGTCGCGGGGCAGGCCAACACCCTCATCTTCCCGGACCTGCAATCCGGAAACATCGGCTACAAGCTGGTTCAGCGCTTTGCCAAGGCAGAAGCCATCGGCCCCATCATCCAGGGCTTGGACGCTCCGATTTGCGACCTCTCCCGCGGCAGTTCGCGCGACGATATTGTGCACACCTGCGTTCTGGTGCTGCTGATGGCCAAGCAAAACAAGAAAAAAGGAAAGTAGGATGGCGATCAAGATCTCCAACCGGGTAAAACTGGTAAAACCCTCACCCACCCTCACTCTTTCAGCCCGGGCCAAGGAAATGAAGGCCGCGGGGATCGATGTGATCAATTTTGGCGTGGGAGAGCCCGATTTCAACACTCCGGAATATATCAAAAGGTCGGCCCAAGCGGCTATCGAGGCCAACTTCACCCGCTACACTGCCAACGCCGGCATCATCGAACTTCGCCAGGCCATCTGCGCCAAGCTTCAACGGGACAACCACCTCGGCTATGAACCCAAACAGGTCCTGGTCTCACCCGGCGCCAAGGCATCCATCCTGAACATCCTGATCGCGGTCTGCGATGTCCACGACCAGGTGCTGATGCCTGCTCCCTATTGGGTTAGCTATCCCTACCAAGCCATGCTGGCCAATGCCGAGCCCGTGATCGTCCCCACCTTTGAGGAAGATTCCTATAAATTGAACGCCGCCGCGCTCGCCCAAGCCATCGCGGCCAATCCCTGTGCCAAAGTCTTGATCCTGAACAGCCCCAACAATCCCACTGGAGCAGTTTACAGCCAATCCGAACTGGAGGCCATAGCCGAGGTTTGCGTGGCCAAAGACATCCTGGTGATCGCCGACGAGATCTACGAACGCCTGGTCTATGACGGCATCAAGCATGTCTCCATCGCCTCCCTGGGGCCGGAGATCAAGTCCCGCACCGTGGTCGTGAACGGTGTTTCCAAAGCCTACGCCATGACAGGCTGGAGGCTTGGTTATGCCGCCGGACCGGATCACATCATCGCCGCCGCCGGAAGGGTCCAGGAACATGCCACCTCCTGCGTGAACTCCATCACTCAGAAAGCCTGCGTGACCGCGCTTAACGAAGAAGACGAGTCCATCGAAAACATGCGCGCGGAGTTTCAGAAGCGCCGTGATTTCCTTTATACAGAGCTAAACAACCTGCCCCACATCAGCTGCTTCAAACCCCAGGGTGCTTTTTACATCATGCCCAACATCAGCTGGTACCTGCAAAACAACTCCCAGGGCATCACTGATGGCGACAAGTTCTGCGTCACTCTGTTGGAAAAACACCATGTGGCGCTGGTTTCCGGAGATTCCTTCGGCATACCCACCAATGTGAGGTTCTCCTATGCCAACAGCATGGACAACCTGCGCAAGGGTGTAGAGCGCTTTGCCCGCTTTTTGAGCGAGCTTGGGGCCTGAACAGAGGAAAGGAAGCCATGACCGACATCGAAGAAAGATACCGCCAACGCTGGCAGGACAAACGCAAAAAGACCTACGACTGGAAACGCCTGGTGATCATGGTGTTGGCCCTGATCGGCATTTTCATCCTGATCAACCGTTTGAATAAGGTGGGCGAGAAAGACAAACCGGCCGTTGAAGCCACCATCCCGCGAGAGCCTCAGGATGCGGGACAGCGAACCCCGCCTGACCCAGGGGAGAATCCATGAGCCTGGTGATCGTGGGCTCGGTGGCCCTGGATACCATAGAAACCCCGCAGGGCAGGGTGGATGAGGCTTTGGGCGGATCGGCAGTTTACGGGGCCCTGGCCGCGTCATATTTTGCCCCCACCCACATCGTGGGCGTGGTGGGCGCAGATTATCCCGCCCGTGGGCTGGAGCTGTTAAAGGCCCGCCAGATCAACCTGGACGGCCTGGAGACCAAGCCTGGAAAAACCTTCCGCTGGAGCGGGACCTATCGCCAATGGAACCAGGCGGATACCCTGAGCACCGACCTGAATGTGTTCGCGGAATTTTCCCCTGCCTTGCCGCCCTCCTGCAAATGCTGCCGCAGCCTGCTTTTGGCCAACATCCATCCCCAGCTGCAACTGCAGGTGCTGGCCCAGATCGAAAGCTATCAGTGGGTGGCCTGCGACACCATGAACTATTGGATCTCGCTCTGCCCGGAGCTGCTGTCGGAGGTTTTCCGCAAGGTGGACATAGTTTTCATCAACGAAGACGAGATCCGCCAATACACCGGGCTGGAAAACATCTTTGCCGCCGCGCGCCAGCTGCTGGGGATGGGGGTGAAGGCTGTGGTGATCAAACGCGGTGAATACGGCAGCGTGACAGTTTTGCCCGGAGATCTCTTTTTCGCGCCGGCCTACCCGGTGGAGCAGGTAATGGATCCCACCGGCGCTGGAGATAGTTTCGCCGGCGGCTTCATGGGTTATCTGGCCACCCAGGAGGGGCTGACCAAGAACGTGATCCGCAATGCCGTGCGCTTCGGCACCGTGCTGGCGGCGGAAAATGTCTCCGCCTTCAGCGTTGAAGGCTTGGTGGACCTGGAGTTCTCCGCCTTGCAGAAAAGGGTTCACCAACTGCGCAACTGGGCCTGAACCTGGATCCCTGAACCATGGCGACAGACAAGCTGGATTATCGCACCTCCGGGGTGGATGTGCAAGCCGGGGAAAAGGCCGTGGATGCCATCCGCGCCTTGGTTAAACAAACTTATAACGCCAACGTGCTGGGCGATCTGGGCAGCTTTGGCGGATTATATGGATTTCCCCAAAACTCTTTCTCCCAACCGATCCTGGTGGCCAGCACCGACGGAGTGGGCACCAAGCTCCGGGTGGCGATCATGGCCCGCCGCTATGACAGCATCGGACAGGACCTGGTGAACCACTGTGTGAACGACATCCTGGTGCAGGGCGCCCTGCCGCTCTTTTTCCTGGATTACATCGGCCTGGGCAGGCTCGATACCGGCATCGTGCAGCAGTTGATCCTGGGCATGGCCAAAGCCTGCTCCGAAAATGGCTGCGCCCTCATCGGAGGCGAGATGGCGGAAATGCCGGGTATCTATCAAAGCGGGGATTTCGACCTGGTGGGCACCATCGTGGGAGTGGTGGACAGGGAGCACTTGCTGTCTGGAAACAGGATCCGCAAGGGCGATATCCTGATCGGCATCCCCAGCAGCGGATTGCAGACCAATGGCTATTCCCTGGCCCGCAGGATAGTGTTCGAACGCCTCGGCCTGGACGTGAATGACCGCGTCGAAGAGCTGGATGCCAGCGTGGCGGACCTGCTGCTCCGCGTTCATCAAAGCTATCTGCCGCTGCTAAAGCCACTGTTGCGGGACCGACGTTTGCACGGTCTGGCCCACATCACCGGCGGCGGCATCCCCGGTAATCTGAAGCGGATCATCCCGGATGGGCTCTGTGCCTTTGTAAGCTACGCCGAGCGTGAAATGCCGCCCCTGTTCAAATGGCTGCAGCGCTCCGGCGGCCTCAGCCGCGAAACCATGCTGGAAACCTTCAACCTGGGCATCGGCATGATCGCGGCCATCGATCCGGCCTTCAGTTCAGATTTCATCCAAGCCACCTCTTCCCTGGTGATCGGCGAGATCAGCACGGCCCGCGTTCCCGGCACCAAGGTTTCCATCATCGACTGACCCGGCCGCTTTTCCGGTCTGTTTCCATGCAAGAACAGGGTTTTATCGCCGTTATCCTCCCTGGCCCCGCCCTTAGCCCCATCCCCTTCGCCCCTCACCTGCCTCCCGGACACTTCCCCCTGAACAGGCGGGAAGTATTCGGGATGCCAAGGAGAGGCGAACCAGCCAGGGCTAAGGGCCGGACCTGGGAAATGTTTTGGCCGGCGGATTTCATCCCAACAGCTTCAGGTCTTGCATTTTTGCGCCGCATGAATTATCGCGGGTTCTTCCAGACTTGAAGGACGCCTTGCCCGGACCCGGAGGCCCTGTGCCGGCCAAAAAACAGCCCCCAGAAGGATTTTGAGAAAAAATGCTTGACGATTTTGGGATGGCCAGATAATCGCATCCTACAGAGAAATATTGTAAGCTCAAAGCGTGAATTTCTTCACTGACCTTGCTTTAAGAATAATAAAGCCATACAAGAAGGGAGGTTTTTCGATGCGAAAAACTGCATTGATCCTGCTGATACTGTTAATCGGCTGCGTCACTTTTTTGAATGCGGCCACAACCGGACGCCTCGCGGTGCGGGTGCGCGATAATCAAGGCAAGCCCATTGCGTATGTGAACGTCATGGTGATCCAGGGAAACCGGGGAGTCACCGGCGGCCAGACCAACGACAGGGGCACCGCGATCATCATCAACATTCCGCCCGGCGTGTACACGGTGCGCTTCTCACTGGTTGGCTACGACACCGTAACCTACACCGACGTCCGCATCCAGGTTGACCAGACTGCCAACCTTGCCCCGGTGATGAACAAATCCGGCGTGAGGGTTGGAACCGTGACGGTTACGGCGGAACAGGACAGGGTGGGTAAAGACCGCACCTCGTCGGAACGCCAGATCGAGATGGGTCAGATGAGTGACGTCTCGGTTAGCGATGTCGCCGGCATAGCCTCACTGCAAGCCGGAGTATCCAACA
>JAEAME010001475.1_pt1 | contig 16217 bp, 11 predicted proteins | sample 8958731 | NCBI WGS metagenome assembly JAEAME01 (sample SAMN16933194, study PRJNA681113) | bioreactor sludge metagenome | isolation source: anerobic bioreactor sludge (Control) | place: India:Bengaluru | collected 2018-10-24 | reverse complement strand
GGGAAAAACTGGTGAGTTTGAGCACCGTGACGGATCCTTATCAGCCGCTGGAAAAAAAATATCAGCTTACCCGTCGCTGCCTTGAAGTCTTATTGCGTTATCAAATGTCGGTTTCCATTCTCACCAAATCGCCGCTGGTATTGCGAGATATTAATTTGATCAGACAATTTAAAAATATTGATGTTGGGATTACGATCACAACGGATCGGGATGAAATTAGAAAAATTTTTGAGCCTGGCGCCCCACCGATTCAGGCACGGATTGATACTTTGAGGCAGTTAAACCATCAGGGAATTAAAACCTGGGTGTTTGTCGGACCTATGCTGCCGATGGATCCCTATTCTTTAGGCCAGCAGGTGAAAGATTTTATCCATCATTATTACATCGATCCCATGAATTATATTTCCAAAAGCCGCAGCATTTACTATCAGCATCAGTTGCAATACGCCTTACAGCCTGCCTACTTTGAACAATGTAGAGCTATTCTGGAACAAATATTTAACGATGGTTTGTGATGCCGTATCTTTTCATTTTCAAAGTCAAGTTAGAACGATCGATACCTATTGCTTTAGCAGTATTACTAATGTGCCAATTATTTTTATCTAGTTGACTTAGCAGATAATCTCGCTCACACGCATCGCTAAACTCTCGGATCGGAAGTTCAAAATATTTGGTAATGCCGCTTTGTTGAGAAGTTAGCAGATCAAATCCGATTCCCTCGGGTTGAATCACTTCGCCGTCAGTGAGGACAACCCCCCGATGAATGATATTCTCCAATTCTCGAATATTGCCTCGAAAATCGTAATTCAGCAGCATTCGCATAGCTTCCGGTGAAATGGATTTAATTGTTTTTAGATTCTTTCGGCTATAAATTTTGATGAAATGTTCAACCAGCAGCGGAATATCCTCTTTTCGTTCCCGTAGCGGCGGAATTTCAATGGTGACGACATTGAGTCGATAATAGAGATCTTTTCGAAATTTTTCTGCATCGATGGCTTTTTTTAAATCTACCGCAGTGGCTGCTAAAACTCTGGCATCAACCTTAATCACTTCCTCGCCACCAACTCGCTCGATAGTGCCTTCCTGCAGGAATCGCAATAGCTTCATTTGCAGCGGATGATCCAATTCTCCAATCTCGTCAATAAATAACGTGCCTTCATTCGCTCGCTCTAATTTTCCTTTTTTCTTTTTGAATGCGCCAGTGAAAGCCCCTTTCTCATGTCCAAACAATTCGCTCTCGATAAGTGTAGGCGCAATGGTTGAACAATCCACAATCATTAGCGGCTTGTTGCATCTCAAACTATGATAATGAATTGCCCTGGCAACCAGTTCTTTGCCGGTTCCACTTTCACCCAATATCAGAACCGATGCTTCTGCCTTCGCTACCTTCATAACTTGATTTTTCATCTGAATAACTTTGCAGCTATTACCAACAATTTTGTTTAGCGAATAGCGCTCTTGATCTTCTTCTGCCTGATACTGTTGTTCTCGTGTCGTATTGAATTTTTCAATGGCGCTTTCAATTCGTGGGAGCAGCGTGTTAAAACGGATGGGCTTTTCAAAAAAATCAAATGCCCCGGCTTGAAGCGCGCTTTTAACGCTGTCGGTGTCTGGATAAGCAGTTAAAATAATCACACACGTATCTGGAAAGTCTTTACGGATATGCCGCAGTACTTTAAATCCATCCATTTCAGGAAGCCTTAAATCAAGCAGAATGACACTATAAGTTTGAGTTTTAATCCGCTCCAACGCCTGTTCTCCACTTATAGCCTCATCGGTTTCATAATCTTCAGATTTCAGCCATCGCGTAATTTGAGATCTTATTTCAGCTTCATCATCAACAATTAATATTTTCGATGATTGCATTTTATCTCCTGTCTTTTTGAGGAATACTTTTCGAGACAATTTTTTCCAGATTGTCAATGATTTTGATTTTTAATTGCTCATAATTATCTTGATAACTTATATATTCCAAACCACGCAGATCAGTTGGAACCGCACTCATTTTGTTCTTTAATAATAACGCTCTTTTCCCCAAGCCACAGACCAGACCGAATTCAAACAGCACATTGGAATTCCAATCCGAAATATCAATGATCGCGTAACGTGATTTCTGAATTCCCTGACATATTTTGCACATGACCACCACGTTATCCATGTTTTCATCCGCTCGCCAGACAGTCAGGTTCATGGCAGCAATAGCCGGCTTAATGGATTGTTCATAGACTTGGCTGAAGCGATGGACTTCGGTATCTTTAAATGGTATGCCGACAAATACCACTTTATCGTTCACCTGAATTTCCCATCCACAATGAGTCGATCCAGTGATGAAACATCGCTTCATAATACTTTGCCGACGCAGCTTGATAGCTCGCTTAATTTCCTCGTCCTCTGTTGTAAACAAAGACTTCCGCCATCTTAATCCGTCTTTAACGATCTGCCTGACATTATCAAAATTGAACGGCTTTTTGATGTATGTTTGCGCGCCTTTCTCCATCACTGCTTCCACCGCCTGTTCTGTGGAAGCATAAGCGCTGGTAATGACCACGCATGTTTCAGCATCGATCTTGCGGATTGCCTCCAGCGTCTCGATCCCAGATCTTCCTGGCGGCGGGAGAACCAGGTCAAGGATAATTAAATCAAAACTTTCATAAGCTATTCGTCCCAAAGCTTCTTCACCTGAATGAACTGATAGAACCTCATAGCCTTCTTCTGTCAGAATTCTTGAAAATAATGAATGAAAATCCGGTTCGTCATCGATGATTAGAATCCTTTTGGTTCGAGCCATCCATGGTTTCCTTCTTATTAGGTTATCGTTTAAAAGAATCTACTGATTAAGAATCTCATTTATCAGGTTCGATAAATTTCTCCAGATCGCACGATGTAGAATAAATACTTCCGCTACACCCAGATCATCTTTGCTCAAATCGGATGTAGTTGCCGAGATAATGACAATTGGAATTGCAGGATTTATTTTTTTAAAAACCGGAATAAATGCTTTTGCTGTTCTGGCGCCGGTTCGTTCTAATTTTAAATTATAATCCAATAACACCAAATCAAATTGATTCTGATCGAAGAGTTCGACGGCATTCTCAGCTGTCAAAGTGCATCTCACAGAAAAGCCAGCAATTCTCAGCCATTTCTGGATTTGATCTAACATGTCTTGCTCATCGTTCACCACCAAAATTTTCTTTTGCCCTGATTGCATTTTAGCTCCTAAGATTAACATTCCTGTTGATAAGGCAATCGGACTTTAATTTTCGTCCCTTTACCCTTTACACTACGCATTGAAATTTTACCATTATGATCGGTCTCGACAATTCTTTTACAATTTGTTAGACCTAAACCAAAACCTCCTTTCTTTGAAGAAAAAAAAGGTTTCCAGATATTTTCCTGAACATCTTTTTCAATACCCACTCCTTGATCTGTAAAATAAATATCAAAATAGCCTTCAAAGCGTTTTGATCGAATCGAAATTACTCCTCCATTGGGCATCGCTTCTATGGCATTTTTAATCAAATTGATAAACACCCTATGTAGCCGAAGTGGATCAACACATGCATTGAAATTCAATGTGTCATACTCAACTTGGAATTCAACTTTTTGACGCCTGGAGTAGGCCGAGGTTAGAGAAACCGCAGTTCGAGTAATCTCAGCAAGGTTAGCCCGGACAAATTGAGGAGGCGATGATCTGGCTCGCTGCATTAAATTGCTGGTCATCACCTCTATGCGTTCTACATTTGATTCGATTTTTTTCATAGAATCCATTACTTCGTTTGGCTGCAACTGTTTTTTTTCATGCATCAACTCAATCCACTGGGCTTCACCAGATATTAAAGTTGAAGCAGTCCGGATATCGTGGGTTACACCAGCTAAAACATCGCTTACAATAGTATTCGCAATTGTTTCAGTCAATTGAAATTGAATATCAGCCAATTTTTCATTGAGCCGTGCATTCTCGATAGCCACTCCTGCCTGATTGGCTAATTGCTGCGATAGATGAACTTCATATTGCCCAAAATCGTTATGTTTAAAACTCTCAATATTAATCAGACCAATAACCTGATCATTAAATATTATCGGTACTGCCAATTCTGATTTAATCTCCGGATTTATTTCTATATAAAAGCTATTCGCTTTAACATCAGCGCAAAGAAAGTATCTCCCGGTTCGAATCACTTCTCCTGAAATTCCTTCATTAACATGAAATCTTTTGTTGATGTAATTTTTGTAGGAACCATGCTCTCCAGCGGCAACTTTTGCTTCGACGAATTCCCGTTCCTGATCAATGAGTTGAACATAAAGAATGCGATCTTTCACGCCAATTGCAGCAAGTGCTTCATTAGCTATCAGATTCAACACTTCATCTAAATTAAGGGTGGCTGTGATTTTCCTGCCAATTTCATAGAGCACCTTTAACTGCCGCAATTGAATATCGCATAATTCTCCAATCTTGGTGGCAATAGCGGTATTGTCGGCCAAAGCTTGTAACATTTCAACATCATGTTCATCAAATGCATTGATTTCAGAGCTTTCGATATCGATCACGCCAATCACTTCATTCCGAAATAACAGTGGCAGGCAAATTTCGGATTTGGTAGTCGGGATAATTTTTAGATATTCTGGATCTTTACTCACATCATTCGCGATTCGTCGTTCGCCATGACGAGCTACCCAACCGACTATGCTTTGCTTTTGATTTAAATCAACACTAAAATTTTCATAATTAACCCCTGCGATCTCCCCGCTGACGGCTTTGGTTTCCAGCATATTTTTTGCATTATCGATCATCATCACAAAGCATATTTTTTTCCCTTCCCCAACAATATTGAGGCTTTCTTTAGCAATAAACGAGAGAATTTCTTTTAGACTTCTCTGCTGTCCCAAAGCTTCGTTGATTTGTCGCAATGTGATAAATTGCTTTGTCTTCTCATCAGCAATTTCATATAGCTGCGCATTTCTTAAAGCAATGGCTGCTTCCCCAGCCAGCATCGTCAGCAATCGCAAATCCCGTTCAGTAAAGGCATTCAATTTGGGACTCTCAATATTTAAAATGCCTCTTACCTCGCCATCAACCATCAGTGGCGATGCGATTTCAGATCGGGTATCTTTCCAGGTATCATAATAGTACGGGTCTTTTTTAACATCATTGCACAAATAAGGCTCGCCGGTTTTGAACACATGGCCGATAATTCCCTGCCCATTTTCAATATCAGGCAATATCAGCCCCGCTAATATTGAATGCTCAGAAAATTTTCGCTTCCACTTTTTGGAGATCAAATCTTTATACCATAAAAACGAATTGTTTGTTTTGGCGATCTGCTGCGCTGCTTTTAATATCTTTTTTAGAACCTGATTCAGCTCTAATATCGAAGCAAGGTCATGGGCGATTTGCACCACAAAATCCATATCATTATAATTAAATTTTGTACGATTATAAAGATTCGCATTTTGGATGGCGACTGCTGCATGTCCCGCCAGAATTTCCAACATGACTTGTTCTGTTTTCAAAAGTGGATCAGATTCTTCTAAATGAAACACTAAAACGCCAATAACCCTGCCCACTACCCTCAATGGCAGGTAAACGCTCGTTCCGACATGGTCCATCGACGTCGAATTTTCAGCATTTATTTCAGAGTATTTTCTTGCATTATAAACGATCTGCCTGGTTCCCTCTGCGACCACTTTTTCTATAAAACCTTCTCCCATTAGCATATTTTTGCTTTGAATATCCCGATCATCAATTCCCTTACTGGCAATAAGCTTAAGTTTATTGTCTTCATAACCAATAATGAATAGCAGGCAAATTTTAGGTAGTTTGGTAGGGCTAAAACGAGTATCAAGTATGCTGGAGTAAACATCGTTCGGATTTAAATGAGCGAACATCTTTCGATTGTTTTCTGCCAGAATTTCGATAAATTCCATTGGCAGTGATGCTAAGCCAGATTTGGCATTTTCGAGCATGATGAATCCTTTTCGTTTTTGTGCTTCATATTGCAAAATGTTTCAATGACTTTATTGAATTCGATGGGCTTTTTCAAATAAGCGCTAACCCCCAACTTTTTTATTTCCTTCTCTATTTCATAATTCATCACTGCGGTCATGATAATAATTTGAATCGCTGGATTGCAATTCTCAATTTTCCCCTGACGAATCAGCGTTAATAATTTCACCCCCGCTTTAATAGGTATCGTGTCTTCATCCAGCGATTTACCTGGCGGAAAGCTGATATCCATCGACACCAGATCAAAATGCTCTGTTTGCAATTTTTTGATTGCCTCGTCACCATCCTTCGCTAGCTCACATTCAAAATCGTTATTTACCAATTCCTTGAAATAGGGACTCACGCCCCAGCGTTCATCTTCAATAAAAAGCGTTCGTATCTTCATGCTACTTCTCCTGTGGCTTTTTGGGTAAAATGATGGTGAAAATTGTATCGTAACCGTCGTACTCTTCAATCTTGCGCGGATCATCAAAAAACGGAGTGCTCTTCACCTTAATTTGTCCGCCATGTCCCGTTAGAATCTCTTTGGAAATTTTTAAGCCTAAGCCGGTTCCGGGGATGTATCTTTTTTTATCTTTATGAGTGCCCCGTTTAAAACCTTTAAAAATATTATCAAATTCCGATTCAGGGATGCCAAGACCTTTGTCCCAGATATCAATATGAACCCAATTATTATCATCAAAGCCCTGTATCTGAATTAAACGATTATAATGAGAATATTTAATGGCATTATCAACCAGATTATTAATGACTTGTTCGATCTTGCCTTTATCGAATTTAAACTTGGGCAATCGCTTCACATTATCTTTGATAATAATTGGAATCCCTCGTTCCAGTGCTCTCAAACGGTAATTGTTGACACAAATTTGAATTACCTCCTGGATATAACCAGGCTCAAAATTAAACCCCATTTGAGAACGAGAGCGATCTGTAAACATAAGGGTATTTTCCATCTGACGTTTGGCTCGATGGGCCTCTTCTGAAACGATCTTGAAAATTTCGTCGATCTCTTTGGATTTTTCATAATTCTCGGGCATATAGCTCTTCAATCCGCCAATTTGAGTGAGAATATTATGAAGAGGGCTGCGAAACTCATGAGCCGTTTCAGTGAGCGTTGTTTCCAACAGATTGATCGTCTCCCGGTCTTTGACATTACGGAGGGCAGTGGCGATTTGACTGGCAAAAGTCTCCAGAATTTCCATGCGATTATGTAGCACTTCCTCTGATCCGTTTACCAGTCCCTGCTTATCCGACAGATCAATTTGTAGTGTGCCAATCGGCCTATCATCGACGATCAGCGGGATGACATATTGAGATTTAATTTGTGCTTTCAGCGTGGTAGTCGGATCGCAGGTGGGATCCGATGGGCAGTTTTTGCTTAATCGGGAATGTCGCTCCCGAATTGCATTTGTTAAGATGTTATTAGCGGATAAATCGAATTCTGTCTCCTGTTGAATCTTTCTCCAATTGATACCAGCAGCGAAGCGGCCTTCTATTTTGCCAGTCGCCTCACTGACCAACGATAACATGCCCTGGGAATAGCCAATCCGCTCCAAACAATCGAAAATGTGTTTAAAGGCTTCCTTTTCCGTTCGTGAGGATTGGATATAAATGCTGGCATGGTTCAATGCCTTGAGCTGATCAAGTAATTTTTGCTGTTCTTTTTTCGTGTAAGCCTGATCGATACCAATTCCAGCCAGGTTAACAACTTTTCTCAACGTTTCAATTTCTTGCTCTGTAATATCTTCACGATGGTCTTTTTTGTAGCCAGCCTCTAATGTACCGTAGGCTGCATCATGCGAGATAATGGGCAGATAAACTCTGACTAAATTGCGATGATTAAATCGTTCATAAATTTCTTTATCTAATCTGTCATCCCAGCCGGTCAGCTTGATCTCCTGTTTGTTCCTGACCACCCAAGCCTGAATATCATTACTATTCAAAGAATGCCATGCCATATCGATCCATTCTTGGGGGACATTTTTGCCGCGGATGGTTTTAATTTCGTTTAACGTTTGTTCCACTTTAGAGATCGTTGCAAAATCAAAACCTAAAATAGTGACAACGCCTTCCAAGACACTCTCTAAAATTTTATCCACATCTAGATATTCGGCAATGGTTTCCTGAACTTTTTCTAACACCATTAATTCCGTGATAATCTCAGTTTTGGAAGCGATTAGGTTGGCATTTTTCATGGCGATGATGAGTTTAGTGGCGAGGATTTTCATAAGAGGTTCATCAAACTCTTTAGAGAAGCCAGTATCTTTCAGCAGTCTCCCCTGCTCGTCTCTTTTATTATATGCAACAAGCAATCCCAATAATTCATTTTTTTTATCAACCATGGGGTAACTAAGAGATGAATAAGCGTTCTCAGTCGATAAAAAATCAGACGCACCTTGTTTTCCAAAGGCGTGATGGTTGATAATTTGATTACGATTTAAATTGTGAACTTCTTTAGTAAGAGCAACATGTCCATGAAGCCCTGAGCCTTGTCCAGTTTTAATGGGCAACTTCTTTTGTTTGTCGATTTTTTTCGGCTCTCCTAATTCATCTTTTATACCAAATGAAGTTTTAATATAGATATATCCATCCTCAACTAGCCATAGGGTACAAAGTTCTGCATCCAGAATTTCAGTGGCTTTTTCAACTATGAAATCGAATTTCTCATCCAGGGATTTGCTTTCAAATTCTGACAGAAGGATATTGCCAGATTCCGAAAGCAAAGACAGTTTTTTTATCATTATCTTGTTTTGCTGCAGCTCTTTATAAATGTCATCATGCTGAGATTCCACTCCCCCTAAATTTTCATCGCCCTCTTTATCAAGTAAGGTCATTCTCCTAAAGGCTCCTTTCAGTTTTTTATAGGGATTAGCTGAAGCATAATTTGATATTTGAAATGACGTTAAAACAAATTACAAAAATATGATTTGACTTTCAATTTGATTCTTCTAAATTTTAATGGGAAAGTTTTTCGCAAAACAGCATATTAAACGGTATTATTATCTTGAATTTGAAAAAAAATCTGATATATAAATTATCTCTCAACATGAGCTGCATCTTATGGATGAAAATGGAAAAATCCAGCGAACTGCCATAATCGGTGGTACATTTAACGCTATGCATCAGGGTCACCAGGATTATATCAAATTAGCTTTTGAATTCGCTGATGAAGTTTTCATCCTGCTCACAACCGATAAATATGCAAAAAGCTGCAAAAAGTATCCCGTATCGCCTTATGAAATTAGAAAGAGTTGTTTAGAAAATTACATACATGCAGTCAATGGATCAAAGCCATACCATATTTTTGAAATGATTTCCGAATGTACTTTAATTCGGTTTTGTACTGAACGTGAAATTACTATGGCAATCATTATACCTGAATATTATCCTCTTTTTCAAAAGATTAATCACCTTAGAGAAGATGAAGGAAAACTTCCATTAGTGCTTATCATCAAAGAGCGAACAAAAACATCAGAAGGATTCAAGCTATCATCGACCCTAATCAATAATTTAAAATGTGATCAGCGATTGTCACCAAAACAATATTCTCCAGAATTAGCGGCATACACTGAATCTTTAAATTTCTCAATCAATCAACCAAATACTGTGCCTAAATAACATCATAATAAACCATTGCAAACAGTAATAGTTTTATCACGCACAATTGATAATGTGGTGAATTCACCTCATCTGTGCTGCAAGATCACAACAAGCAAACTCGTTTTCATACCAAAAAGGAGTTGCTTCAGAAGAGCATTTTTCATCTTGGCTTCCTGCGAATAATGCCTATCTAATTTAAATCCAAAAATCTAAATCGTTTCAACATTTTGATTCATAAAAATATATCACAACATTATCTGAATGTCAATATAAATTTCAATTCTCAAATAGCATTGGTCACTTTTTTAGTTAGCAAATTCCATTTTGCAGTTGATTTTCAAAACCAATTTTGGATTGATGAGAATGACTAAAATCTCTATGATTTAAATAAATAAGATTTGAAAAGCGACGGACGATTGAAATATCAGCGGGAATGAACATAACCCATTTGGGGTGGTTTTAATGAGGATTTGACTTAATAATTTTGGATTAAACAAAAATTTTAGTATGAATTGTAAACCAACCGCTCTTTAAAAGCTTTAGCTACAGCTTCGGATTTGGAGCCGACTTCCAGTTTCTTATAAATATTTTTAATATGTCGCCGCACCGTTTCTTCGCTGATGAACAGTGTATCAGCGATCATCCGATAGCTTTTGCCTTTACATAATTGATTGAGAACTTCAATTTCCCGATGAGTCAGGTCTGTGTGGGGATTGGTTTTGAATGATTCCACCACCATACGAGCGATCTGTGTGCTCATTGGTGCCCCCCCAGAGTTAGCTTCTGCAATGGCTTCCAGCAGTTGGGCGGGTGGAGTGTCTTTAATTAAATAGCCGCAGGCGCCGGCGCATAACGCTTCAAATACTCTTTTGTTATCGCTATGAACTGTCAACATCAGAATATCAACATCTGGAATTTTCGATTTGATGCGACGAATACCTTCAATGCCAGACATCCCTGGTAATCCAATGTCCATCAAAATAACATTGGGTGGGTCTTCCAGGATTTCTTTTATGGCAGATTCACAGTTGAAAAAAGTACTGATGCAGGCAAAGCCCGGCGTCCCATTGATTAAAACAGCGAGACTCTCTCGAATCTCATCATCATCCTCAACTATTGAAATATTAATCATCTCATTACACTTTCTGATTTAATCGAATTATCACGGCCTGATCCTGAACCTGCTGCAATTATTCGATGCAATATCAGGTATCGGGAGGAATTATTAGAAAAGCACTTCATAATATACACAAATCTTTAGGAACTTCAATAACCCATTCGTGGTATTTCTCCATAAAAACGAACAGTGGTTCCTTTTCCTTTTTCAAAATTGATATCCAAATGACCATGAATTAACTCAGCCCGCTGTTTCATATTGTGTAATCCCTGACCGTTTCTTTTTCCATTCAAGCAGCCAGTCCCGTTATCTGATAACGATATCTCGACCACATCATGATTGACTTTAATTTCTAATATCAAACCCTTACATTCCGCATGTTTAATGACATTATTCATGGCTTCTTTGAAAATCAGAATTAGGTGACGACGCCATTCCATTGGTAGCTGAATGCTCTCCAGATTTTTTGAGATCCCATCGACGCGAAATTCAACGCCAGTTTTATCGAAAAGCTCATCGCCAAAATCTTTCAGGTAAATTGCCACATCATAAAGCGAATCCTGACCGGGATTCAATGTCCAGATAAAATCGCGAGTGCTACTGGATAGCTCTTTAGCAGCTTTATTAATTTTATTGATATAATCAATAAACTCAACCGATTCTTTGGCTAACTTGCCTCGAATGATTTCGCTGAACAGCGAGATTCGGGTTAGTTTTTGACCCAATTCATCATGGAAATCTGTAGCAATGGTTTTTTGCACTTGCTCTTTTTCCAACATCCTGACGCGCTCAAGTTCTAATGATCGCCGAATTTTTAGCTTGGTTCGAATCATAAAATAGGTGATGATCAACAAAATCAAGATTCCAACAACAGTTGGGTGCCAGTAACGGGTCTGATAGAATCGAGGCTTGATTTTCAATTTAACCGAAGTTCCTTCATGATTCCAGACCCCATCACAGTTCGATCCCTTTACTTTAAAAATATAATTTCCAGGATCTAAATTGGTATAATTAACATAGTGGCGATTGCCACAGAAAATCCAGTCCTCATCCACTCCTTCCAGTTTATAAGCGAATTGGTTTTTAGCGACATCCGTATAATCGAGCACTGCAAACTCAAGTGAAAAAAAATTTTCTTTGTATGATAATACAATTTCCCGGCCTTCGGTCATTGGCCCGAATTCATGGGACTTTTCTTCAGCAAATATTTTAAAGGAAGTGATCACGACAGAAGGTATTTGTTCATTGATGTCAATCTTATCGGGATCAATGCAGTTGAGTCCATTCACCCCACCGAAGAACATTTCACCCGTAATTCTGCTTTTGTAATAGGCGCCAGCATTGAATTCATTGCTCTGCAGACCATCCAGCAAATCATAATTGACAAACGTTTCGGTTCGCGGATTGAATTTCGACAAGCCTTTATTTGTGCTCATCCAGAGGCAGCCATGATTATCGGGCAAGATACTGTAAACAACATTGTTGGGAAGTCCATCTTTCATCGTATAATGAATGAACTGCCGGCTGCGCTTATCCAATCTATTGAAGCCTCGGCCGAACGATCCAAACCAGACGAGATTCGTATCGTATCGATCGAGATAAATCGTCAAAATGCGATCATCACCAATGCTGTTCTCGTCCACTGGATTATGCCTGAGATGTGTGAAATGTTCGGTTTTAATATCGAATAAATCGACTCCACCGCCAAACGTCGCAATCCACAGGCAGCCAGCGCTATCGCCAGTAATATAGTATGCCTGATTATCACTCAGACTATTCGGATTATCCGGATCATGACGATAGTGAGTAAAAATCCCTGTTACTGGATCAAATTTGTCCAGTCCCCCGCCGAAAGCGGCAATCCATAAATTGCCGAACTCATCTTCATAAATTGAACGCACCTGGTTGGAGCTGATGCTTTTGGAATTCGAAGGATTATGTTTATAATGAATGAATCTGTTCTTTTTTCGATCGAAGTAATTCAAACCACCGCAGAACGTCCCGATCCACAGTCTGCCCTGGCTATCCTCAAAGATGGCTCGCAGATGATTATCACTAATGCTGTTCGGATTTCCAGGGTCATGCCGGTAATTGATCAATTCATTCCTATCACGATCGAAGCGGTTCAGTCCGGTTTGAAACGTCCCAATCCACAAAATTCCCTGTTGATCTTCCAACAAGGAAAAAACTACATTCTCACTCAACGTATTGCCATCTGATGGATCGTGAAAATAGTGGGTAAAATTGTTTCTTCGTCGATTGAACTTATTGATGCCGTAGCCCAAATTCGTTCCAATCCAGAGGATTTCAGAACGATCTTCAAATAAGGAAAGGACCTCATTGCTGCCCAGACTATTGACATTTTTAGGATCATGTTGATAACAGGTATAGCGATCTTTAACAAGCTCGATTCTGTTCAATCCCGCATCAAAGGTGCCGACCCACAATTCATTACAGCGGTCCTTTAAAATTGATAGCACATAATTTGAACATATACTATTGGGATTGTCAGGATCATTGGTGAAGTGAATGAATTTGCCAGTATCAACATCGAACTTATCAAGGCCGCCGCCAAAGGTGCCGATCCATAATACATCTTCATTGCATAAAGTGTCTGCAAATACGGTGATGATACGATCGTTTATCAGACTATTCTGACGATGTGGATCATGCTTAAAAACCATGAAACCCTGTTGTTCTCGAAATTTGATCAATCCTCCCCCGAACGTTCCAATCCATAAGGTGCCGGTTCCATTTTGAACGGTTTCAGTTATGGACATAATATTATATGCCAGATCATTGGTCTGATCAAAGACAAAGGGATAATGAATAAAAACTTCTCGTTCTCTATCAAACTTGTAGAGACCGCTGCCAAACGTTCCAATCCATAGTGAGCCAAAGCTATCTTCGAATATAGCTGAAATGGTAAAATAATTTAAATAAGAAAGGGTGAAGGGGAGTTCTGCCAGCAACCGCTGCCGTTCCGGTGAATCTATGGGAATGGGATTGAAACGATAATTAGAAAAATGCTTGGTCTTGCTGTCGAACTTACAAAGCCCCCGTGATAAAGTTCCGATCCAAACTGTACTATCTTCGCTGAGGCATAACCAGGTTATCCAGTTATCGGCTATGGAAGTGGAGTCATTGGGATCGTTTCGATAAACCGTAAAATTGTAACCATCGTATTTGTTAAGACCATCAATTGTGCCGAACCAAATATAGCCGGATTTATCCTGTAGAATCGATGCGACAGTGCTTTGTGATAATCCTTGATCCAGCGTCACGCATTCAAAAGCAAAATTTTGTTGTGGAGAATTTGCGCTCAACGCAACGTCGCTAAAAAAAAAGAGAGCACCCAAAAAGCTCGGAATCATCAATTTTAGATTGTTTAACAAATGAGCGCACATGGCTGGAAATAAGCTCCTGGCGACTTAGTTTATTTTTAATTTATTCGGGGCGAACAGTGTCGGTTGATACTTTAAAAAAATTTTAAATAAGCCGATTAAATCAACATTAACAATCTAACTTAAAACTAATGCCTATTAACAAAAAAGAAAACAACAAAATCAAGCTGTCTATACGGAAACTTGATTTGAATGTTTCTGCTTTAATCGATTACTTTTAATTATCGTAAATGCCGAATCTTCAAGTATAAAATTAGAAATTTTTGGCTCTCCAATAATATTCTTATAGCATTTCCTTTTGTAAAGTTAGATTGGCTTTTTCTTTAACTTAAAAATAAATATTGACATTTAATTTTATTTTTATATATTATATGATATATTTTAGCCTTAGTTTTACCTTTTCAATGAAACTAATATCTATTTATGTAAGTTAAAGGAACAAAAGTCCAATAATATTTTTTATGGACTTCACTATTTTATCTCAATAAATTTTCAAATGTCTTTCGGGTCAAAAATGTGCTGATAGTATGGTTGGAAAAAGTATGTTTTAAGAGGAACAAAAGCTTCTTCTCAGAGAACATCTTAAATTTTCCCTCCAATCATCAGCACCAGGTTAAATTAAAATCTAATTATTCCTAATTAGAAAGGGATTTTGTCTTGAAACAAAATTCCATATCAATTTTTCTTTTATTTAACTGAATGAGGAGGGCGAAATATGATCACTACAGAAGATGAGAAGCTGGTCATTGAAAAGAAAATCGATAAGCTAAAAAAGAAGATTGATACCCTTAATAAAGCGATTTCGCTTCAGGCCAATAAAATCGCAGACACCATGACGTTGATGGTAATTAGTCGGGATGAAAATCTTTTGTTGGATCGCATTCAAAAAAAGAAGAAAGCGATTGAGGAACTGGCTGAACTCAGGCGAGAACTCATCGTTCCCGGGACTTACAGTGGGATACGACAGAATGCTTGATTGAGAAGTGAACGCCTTGTAAACTTTATTCCTGTCACAACTGAAATGTTTTTTCAACTTAATTCTGGAGCAAAGTCCATTGCAGCTCGGACTTAACACCCCCCTGTTTGCTAAAACAGACTGGAATTAGTCGCTTGCTGATCAATAGAACTTTAGCCAATTTTTTGAATATTTCAAGCTAAAAGTCCTTGAAAGACCACTATCTTTGGTTTGATTAAACAATGTGTGGTGGGGTTTATAATTGGATAAGCCTCTGCTTCAAGACATGAGTATTGTTCCTACGGATGGCATTATGGTCAAATCAAGCAGGTGCCTTTCGTTTTTTTGTCAACCGTACCTGGGTGCCGGCTTCGTTGCGAATGAAATCCACCTTATCCATTAATGCTCGAACGATAAAAATGCCGCGCCCACTTTCTTTTAACAGATTTTCTGGTTCGAGTGGATTGGCAATTTTTCTTTCATTAAATCCCGCTCCTTCATCCTGGATTGCCACTTCAATCGAGTCATTTTTATATTCAAAATCAATAGACACCTTTTTATTTTTATCTTTTTTATTCCCGTGGGTGATTGCATTTCCCACTATTTCGGTGACAGCTATAGCGAGGCTATCTTGCTCCTCCTCTGAAAAGGCCATTAATTTAGCAATCTTTTCGGTAACCTTTTCTACCTTCTGAATATTCTTGGCCTCGCTCGCGATGACCATTCGATATGAATTTTGGTTCTTTAGTCCCAAATTCCACTCCTTTAATTAATTACACCAGGTTAATGCCAAATTAAGATGATTGTAATAGCTTTTCTGACTGGACTGATTTGTTACTGCTCTTCTCATGCCTTCAAAGCTGAGATTTAGTTTCTTATTTAATGCAAATAATAATCTGAATGTTGGACCGTAGCTGACCAGCGTTCCGGTTATCCCCCCGAGATCTCTGCTCAAAGATGAATAGCTTTGATTCTTCTCGACTCGCCTGGAAAATAAAAATCCCGGAGCGATTATCAAATGTTCTTTGGCGCGAAAATTAAGATTCACTCGAAGCCAATAGGTCTCCCTATTCATCTGCAAAAATTCAATCCATCGTCGCCAATCAAGTTTCCCATTTTCCTCCAACTCAATCAAAT
>JAEAME010001474.1_pt1 | contig 16232 bp, 16 predicted proteins | sample 8958731 | NCBI WGS metagenome assembly JAEAME01 (sample SAMN16933194, study PRJNA681113) | bioreactor sludge metagenome | isolation source: anerobic bioreactor sludge (Control) | place: India:Bengaluru | collected 2018-10-24 | reverse complement strand
GCCGGGGAAGGGACTCGAACCCCTGCGAGCACGAAGCCCACCAGCTATCTTGCCACTTTTTGATCTGGCTTCCCATTTTTTAGATCTCGAGGCTGGCGCGATAACCACTCCGCCACCCCGGCTGCAACCTATGATTCTGCAAACCTGTCTAAAAGAGTTTTCAGTACTAAAGAATATGATTTTAACTAACCCATCGAGCTCTAATATTTCACTTAAACGTATCTGACTAAAAAGACGGAAAAAGTAAACTTTGGACTTTATATTTGGGGCCTATTAGGTACTCTATACACAAACCTATAGACGGAGTGTCAATTCAAGCCTGTTTATGCTCCAAATTTAACTTATGCAAAAATTCTATTAAACGTGGTCACTATGGTGTTCTTTAAGAAATTTACCGATAAAAAACAGATTTTACAAATAAAGAGTAAAAGTGTTTGGACTCTATTGGTTTTTGTATTTCTCAAACTCGTTGTTAACTATGTCAAGTTGGATGCCTGCTTGCCTAAACATTTCAATCGTGTCTGCATCAGCATGATAACGCTTCTCGCATACAACACGTTTGATTCCAGCGTTTATGATCATCATGGCGCAGGTTCTGCACGGCGTCATCTTACAGAAAAGGGTACAACCCTCCAGAGGAATTCCAAAGCGTGCTGCCTGAAGAATTGCATTTTGCTCGGCATGTAATGTACGTACACAGTGCTGGGAGACTTCACCGTTGCCGTTAGTCATCGTACGCATGTCATGTCCAGATTCGTCACAATGAGGCAAGCCTGCTGGAGAACCAACATAGCCTGTCGTCATTATTCGCTTATCTTTTACAATTACTGCTCCACATTTTCCGCGGTCGCATGTCGCGCGTTTGGATACCGCTTCACAAAGATCTAGAAAGTATCTATCCCAATTTGGTCTTGAGTTATTTGCCAAGCAATTTTCCCCTATAATTTTAGAAACATAGTTTAACAAACAAATTAATAAATTATGATGCTTATAAACGCGGATTACTTTTCAAGAATGTGGATTTCTCTGCCTACCTTATGGCGTTCATCAATTTCAATTAAGGAACCGGACCCTATCAATCGTCCAATATCTGTTCCTTCCTTAAACATCCCTCTAGAAAAAGCGTATATTCGTTTAAATCCGCATTGTTGAAGTTCATCATCAATCGGCATAGTTACAACTTGGTTTGAACGGGTCTTAATGTAGGGTGTAACTAGCACTAGTCGTCCATTAGGTTTTAAAACAGAATAAGCTTGTTCTACAAATCGATAAAACAGCGGCTGCAGTTTCTCAATAATTTTTTCAGCATATGCCCCCGTAGGAAATTCCCTCAAGGCAGGCCCTAAATCGGGCTCACAAACAATGCAGTCCATGCTTTCTACCCCAATTTTTCTTGCTAGAACATCAACTTCCCCTTGTATGACCCTAAAATCTACCCCTTTAAGGCCATATTCGTTAGTCAGCCACTCAAGGTTCTCCTCAGCAGCTTCAACACACCAGGAATTAACATCCATTCCAACAACTGAGGCACTTTCTAAAAGAGCTTCTTGAAGTATAGTGCCAACACCACAGAAGGGATCAAGCAAGGTTTTACCTTCAATGCAACTTGATAAATTCACCATTATTCTAGCCAGTCTTGGAGGCATAGCAAAAATTTTTCGTTGATTGGGCTTATAGACATCTCTTTTCTGAAACTCAAAAGGATTATGCACAGCTATTGTTACTGCAATCCAAGTGTCTTTTTTTCCAATACAGAAAAGTATTTCCGACTGGCTTTCAACCAATTTCTTTTTTATCACTTCAATATGACTGAGCTGAACTTTTCGATCTTCCGAGTAACCCATAAAACTAGACTTAACTCCACGTTCAGCTAATTCATCTTTTATGGCACTTCCGATAAAACGCTGCATTCTTCCTGCAAACGGGTGAAAAGTGTTATCTGTAAAGTATACGCTGACTCCGAAGAGTACTTTTTCAGATGCCTTCACCATACCCTCTGGTATACCGCTTTTAGCTAAGATCTCGCTGATCTGTTTTTGAGCTTGCTTATTTTTTTGCAGAAAGGCTTCCTTTACTATTTCAGTTGGAATCTTTTGTTTTAATTCCCCAATTTTTATGGTTCCACCTAGATCTGCTATGCTTGATTTATCCAAGTTTTTTTCCATATTAATTGTGAAAAATTCTCTTGAGAAATATTCAACTTCAAATTTGTTGTTTCTGGTTTGAAAGTATGTTGTTAGCTCCGCTAACGAGAGAATCCAGTTTTTTCCTGAGATGAATAATAAAGTATACATTCAAAAAACTACAAGACTACTAACCTATTTAAGCGCATAAACCAAAAACTACCATAACCATGACTTTAAGTCAAAGATCATGGACAAAGAAAAACGCATGGAAATGTTAACATAAAATTGCAAATCGTTTAAATATCGCTGGAATAGAAAGAGTTACATTAAAAAAAGGGACGTTCCATGCACGCAAGAAATTACAGGCACGTTAAGAATAGAGCTTACACTCGAAAAGAATACGCTCGAGGTTTTCCACCACCAAAAATAGTAAAATTCACTATGGGCGACACAAAAGCAACTTTTGAGTTTGAAGCACAATTAATCGCTGAAAAGCGCGCTCAAATCCGACATAGTGCCCTCGAAGCCGCGCGTGTAGCTACAAACCGTGTCTTGATGGACAAACTAATTAACGATTACTTAATGATTGTTCACCCATACCCTCATGTAATTCTACGCGAAAATAAAATGATCTTTGGCGCTCACGCTGACCGTCTTCAACAAGGAATGCGCAGATCTTTCGGTACAGCAATCGGTACTGCAGCAAAAGTTGAAGTAGGTCAAGCAATAATGACCGTTAGAGTAAAAGCAGCGTCTGGTGATATAGCAAAAGAATCGCTAAAAAGAGGCAGTCAAAAACTACCAATTGCCTGCAGAGTAGTGGTAACTAAAGCAGCTCCGGCTAAAGCCCAAACGGAGACGAAAAGCGCTTGAGTGCACCAAGTAAAGACTTGGTATTATGGTTTGATGATGTAAGAAATATTGATGTTCCCATTGTTGGCGGTAAAAACGCTAGCCTTGGGGAAATGATCCATGCCGGATTACCGGTTCCCAACGGCTTTGCCGTTACAGCTTATTCTTATGAAAAATTCATAGAAGAAAAACAGATTTCTCAAAAAATTTATGCAATAATTAAGGAAACTGTCACAAACCCTAATGATCCTAAACAATACGAAGTAGCTTCAAAACGTATTCGTGAATTAATCGAAAAAACTCCAATGCCTAAAGATATCGAAGAAGACATTCGTTCTGCTTACAAACAACTAAACAAACGGTTCAACCTAAAAGACACATTTGTTGCTGTGCGTTCAAGTGCAACAGCAGAAGACTTACCTGACGCCTCTTTTGCAGGCCAACAAGAAACTTTTCTCAACGTTAAGGGCGCAGAAGACCTGCTTTCAAAAGTTGTGAAATGCTGGTCAAGTCTGTTTACTCCAAGAGCAATATTTTATCGCAATGAAAAGAATTTTGCCCATGAAAAAGTTTTCATCAGCGTTGGCGTCCAAAAAATGGTTAACTCCAAAGCTGCGGGAGTAATGTTCACAATTAATCCCGTTACAGGAAACCGAAATGAAATCGTTATTGAAGGCAACTATGGTTTAGGTGAATCAGTAGTTTCAGGCGCTGTAAACCCTGACGATTTTGTTATTGATAAAACTGCAATGGAAATCAAAGAACGTCGTATAGCGAGAAAAACAATAAAGTACATTCGTGACCCAGAAACAGGAAAAACTGTTCATTTAGACATACCCGAAGCGGAACAAAAAGTGGTCTGTGTTAATGACGAAGAGGTCATGGCGCTTGCAGCACTTGCTGTAAAAATAGAGAAGCATTATGGTAAACCAATGGATATTGAATGGGCAATTGACCAAGACTTGTCTTTTCCAAATAATATTTTCTTGGTTCAAGCACGCCCAGAAACAGTGTGGAGTTCAAAAGCTATGGAAGCCCCAGAAACAAAAGACAGGATCGAACAACCATTAAAAATAGCAACAAAAGGTCTCCCTGCTGGAAAGAGAGGATATGGGACAGGTATCGCTAGAGTCACCCTAACTCTTGACGAAGCAGCAAAAATAATGAACAAAGGAGACATCTTAGTTACTGAAATCACTAACCCTGATTTCGTTCCATACATGAAAATTGCCAGCGCAATTGTTACAGACAAAGGCGGAGTAACTTCTCACGCAGCAATCGTAAGCCGAGAACTCAACATACCTTGTGTTGTCGGTACAGAAACAGGCACAAAAGACATCAAGACAGGCAAAGAATACACTGTTGACTCACGCAATGGCATAATCTACGAGGGTATATTGGCTCAAGCAGTACAAATTGCGGCAAACAACGGTGTAGCAGCGCAATCAATTGATCTACCCGCACCAATTACAGCTACTAAAATTTATATGAATTTAGCTATCCCTGAAAAAATCGAAGAGTACAAAAAATTGCCTTTCCAAGGCATTGGTCTAATGCGCACAGAATTCATTTTCGCAAGTTATGTCGGGGAGCACCCATTATATCTTGTCGAAACAGGTCAAGACCAAAAACTAGTAGAAAAATTCGCCGAAGGTGTAGCAACAGTAGCACGTGCAATCCAACCAAGACCAGTCGTTGTGAGATTTAGCGACTTTAAGACAAACGAGTATCGTGACCTTAAAGGCGGCGAAAAATACGAAATCGTTGAAGAAAACCCAATGCTTGGTTGGAGAGGCTGCAGTAGATACATTAGTAAATGGTATGAAAAAGCCTTCCGTCTTGAATGCCAAGCAATAAAGAAATGTCGTAGTGAATGGGGACTCAAAAACGTCTATGTAATGCTCCCAATGGTTAGAACTATATGGGAAGCAAAACAAGTTCTCGAAATTATGCGCCAAGAAGGTTTAGAACGTTCACGAGACTTCAAAATCTGGTTCATGGCAGAAACACCATCAATTGCAATTATGGCAGACGAATTCAGCAAACTAGTTGACGGCTTTAGCATCGGATCCAATGACATGACCCAAGGTGTACTCATGATTGACCGCGACTCAGAACGACTAGGACAAATGGGATACTTTGATGAACGTGACCCAGCAGTCAAACGCATCATTGCACACTTAATTAAAGTTGCACATGAAAACGGTTGCACAGTAAGCATCTGTGGTGAAGGACCATCTAACCTTCCAGACTTCTGCGAATTTCTAGTACGCGCCGGCATCGACAGCATATCAGTGAACAATGATGCAGTTCTAGCAACAAAGCTAAATGTAGCATCTATTGAACAAAAAATCATACTCGAAAGACTCGCTGAACAGGCAGCAATTGCAGCAGGTCAACCACTTAAAAAACCAATTCCAGATTGGGAATGGTAAAAACAAATAAACATATTTCTTTTTAATTTATTTTTTAATTAGTGATTATTTGTGAGGGCTAGAGATCATGAAAGGTTTTGATTACGAAGAGGAAAGAATTAAACAGGAAATCATCAACCTTGGAGCTAAACGAGTACTAATTCAATTGCCTGAAGGCTTAAAACCTGAAGCACCACGTTTGGCAAAAGTTATAGAAAAGATGGGCGCACTTGCACTGATTTCTAGTGATCCATGTTATGGTGCTTGTGACATAGCTATTAATGAAGCTCAAACTTTAGGTGCCGATATGATTGTTCATTTTGGTCATGCAAAACTGATTAAACATGAGCAAGTGCCAACAGTTTATGTTGAAGCAAGAGCTTCCGTTAACATTGATGAAGTGATCAATAACGCCCTAATATTGTTAAGTAAATTCTCTAAAATTGGTTTAACTACATCAGTGCAACATTTACAAACATTAAACGAGGCAAGAGAAATCCTTGTTCGTGCTGGTAAAACAGTGATTATTGGTGATGCTAGGCGTTTAGGATATGCTGGTCAAGTAATTGGTTGTGATTACAGCAATGTAAAGTCAATTGTGGATGAGGTTGAGGCATATCTTTTTGTCGGTGGCGGAATATTCCATGCACTAGGGATTTCTCTAAGTACGTCTAAACCAGTAATCGTAGCTGATCCATATGATAATCGCGCCTTTTCAGTTGATGCAGAAGCCCAAAAACTCCTAAAGCAGCACTGGGCTTTTATTGAAGAGGCAAAAAAAGCTAATATTTTTGGTATAATTATAGGTTTGAAACCTTGACAAAAACACTTTGATCAAGCTTTAAAATTAAAAGAAATAGTGGAAAAACAAGGTAAAACAGCTTGCTTGCTTGCAGCACGAGAAGTAACTCCTGAAACATTATTGGCTTTTCCAGCAATTGAAGCATACGTTAACACCGCTTGCCCAAGAATTTCTCTTGATGCGCCAGGAAAATTTTCTAAACCAATACTGACATTTAACGAATTCATGGTTGCGTCAGGGGAATCATCATGGGAAAGCATGCTCAAAAAAGGATTATTCGAAAACTAGACCTTGAACTATTCCTTTCGAAAATAGCCGTAAACCCTTCACCTAAAGCAGAACTTGAACAATACACAACTACAGAATCAATTGCTACAACCATGCTCTACATGGCTGCCTACAACAATAATGACATAATTGGTAAAACGGTTTTAGATCTTGGCTGTGGGACAGGCAGACTTGGAATAGGAGCTGCTTTTCTTGGAGCAAACTATGTTACTGGAATTGATATCGATAAATCAACCATTAAAATTGCCCAAGAAAATTCCCAAAAAGTAGGTTTAGCAAAAAAAATTCAATGGATAACAGGTAGTATTGAAGCTGTAAAAGGTTGTTATGACACTGTGCTACAGAATCCGCCTTTTGGTGTACAGAACCGTAATGCTGATCGCGTTTTTCTTGTTAAGGCATTAGAAGTTGGCAAGATGGTTTATTCATTACATAATCATCCTGAAGTTGACAAACGGTTGATTGGAATGCTAAAGTTCAATAAAGGGATAGTTGAGGTTCCGCCGTCGCGTTTTCTTAAAAAATATATAGATGAACATGGTGGAAAAATCAAGGCTGTTTATGCTTTACTCATGACTATTCCGAAAATGTTCGAGTTCCATACTAAAGAAAAACATGATTTTGTAATTGATCTCTACATTATTGAGCAAAGTAGATGCAGTCAAGATAAAATGTAAAGCAGGTTTGTTTTCTAAAACTAAATCAAAAGGTTTATTGATAAGCATGGAAACTAAGCATATGCGATTTAGTAAGACGCGATTATCTCGCTTATTTAAGAATAAAAAGGTAAACTGTCATGAGTCTAAAACCAGCAGAACAAAAAAGCGGTCATTTAGTTTTACCTGGCGAACGCTTAGGTGTTATTGAAGAGTTTATTCCTGACTCTGGAACATATGTTAAAGACGGCGTAATCTATTCAAAGATTGTAGGCCGTGCTTTAATGGACCTACTAAACAAACGGGTCTCAGTTTATCCATTAGTCAACGGTGCAGTGGTTCCAAAAGTTGGCACTGTAGTTATCGGTCAAGTTGGAAATGCTCAATCAGACAACGTTCTAGTAAGAATTTTCAGAGTTGGAAGCAAGAAAATTTCAGGCGTTTTCGGTGGAATACTTCACATATCTGACGTATCTGACCGATACATCAACTCAATGAATGAAGTTTGTAAACCAGGCGATCTTATACGCGCAAAAGTTATCAGTGAAAAGAACCAAATCTATCATTTAGCAACCGCAGATAAAAATTTGGGTGTACTCTATAGCTTCTGCTCAAGATGCGGCAACCTGCTAGAACAACAAAGGTATGAAATGCACTGTACAAAATGTGGTAACATCGAGAAGCGTAAAACCACAATGGACTACGGCGTTGAGCCGCTTTAAAGAGGGTAACTAAAATGAAAATTAATGTTTTAAAGAAAACAGAAAACGAACTTAAAATTGAAATCCAAGGGGCAGACCATGGATTGTGTAATCTGCTTCAGAAAAAGATTCTTCAAGATGAAAACGTGGATTTAGCAGGTTATGACGTGCCACACCCGTTAGCTTCAAACCCGATCATTTACATACGAATGAAGGGCAGGCACAAGGCTGAAACCACTTTGATTTCAGCTGCCAAAAAAGCAATTAAAGACAATGAGGCTTTTGGTAAAGAGCTTGAAAAAGCTTTAAAATCATAGTTTATTATTCTATTCCATAATTTTTTTGCTTTTATTTAATAAAATATTAAATTGACTTATCCTGTCATTAATATCTTGATGACAACTTTTGGAAATGAAACGGTTTAGATCTATTAAACAAGAGTTTCGTGTCCTTGGGATAGATGATGGTAAGCATTTGTTTAGATCAAAAGATCAGGCGTTGCTCGTGGGTGTTGTTTTTAGAGGTGGTTTATGGATAGATGGAGTTATGTCAACTCGGGTATCTGTTGACGGATTCGATTCTACAGAAAAAATTGCAGAAATGATCCTCTCCTCTCCACATTATCAGCAACTAAGAGTTATAATGCTAAATGGAGTTACATTTGCAGGCTTTAATGTAGTTGATATTGTAAAGCTTTATGAGTTAACTAAATTGCCTGTGATAGCGATTACTTCTGATGAACCTGATTTAGAGGGAATAAGAAGAGCACTAAACAACTTGGAACATGGAAAGGAGAGGTTCAACATGCTACTAAAAGCGGGCGCTTTAGTCCCCGTTACCAGTAATAGTAAAAATATTTTTATGCAGACTGCTGGATTATATTGCGAGGATGCCCAAAGAATAGTGGCTTTAACTTCAACAAGAAGCAGTATTCCTGAACCTCTGCGTGTTGCACACTTGATTGCTTCAGGTACGAGCTTTAATAACCAAAAATTTAGAAAAAGTTTAAAAGCTACAAAGCTAAGGGAATCAAAAACGGATAATGGTGTAAGGAAACATGGAATTCTGTCCAAAATGTGGTAGTCGTCTAGAACCTAAGAAAAGTAAAAGTGGCAAAGAAGCCTCTTTGGTTCTTGCTTGCCCAAAATGTGGCTACAAAAAATCCGACGCTGGAATTGCACTTGAACCTAAAGTAGCAAAGGTAATACAGCATAATCCTCAGCAATTTGTAGCCGTAATAGGTAAGGAAGAACAGAAACTCAATACTTTACCAACCGTTAGAATGGAATGTCCAAAATGTGGAAACAACACTGCATATGTTTGGCAAGTTCAAACCCGCGGTGCTGATGAATCTTCAACTCAATTCTTGCGCTGTACAAAATGCAATTATACCTATCGAGAATATAGTTAAAACTATTTTCTCTTTTACACTTTCTTACTGTTTTCTTGACCAAACACACGGTTACTTCTTATCTAGTTTAGCTTTTTTTCCCGTTTGTAGAGCAAGTTTATTTATTTGGTTAGCGTATAGCGTAAATCTAATTAACCTAACAGTATATGCATTAGTCGAGGAAGAGGAAACTGTGTTTAAGCTCAAAGTATCTGACGCTAAACTCTTAAGAGATATGTCTACTGCAATCTCTATTTTAGTTGATGAAGCAACCTTCAAAATAGATCCCGAAGGATTAAAACTCCGTGCCATGGACCCGTCACGTGTAGCAATGATTGATTTTGAATGGCCAAAAACACTTTTTGAAGAGTACATTTGCACAGAACCAACAAAAATGTGCATTAACATAAGTGAACTCCTCAAATTACTAAAACGTGCAGGCCGTGATGAATCAGTTGAATTAACTCTAGACGACAAAACAGGTAGACTGCAAGTTAAAATTATGGGTAAATACGCGCGCAACTTTACTATGCCAACTTTAGAAGCGTCAGAGGAAGAAGTTCCTACTCCAAAAATAAGCTTCAATATAAAAGCAAAAAGTACTACTTCAGGTTTAAGTCAGGCAATCGAAGATGCTCAATTAGTCAGTGACCACGTAAGAATAGAAGCTGATCCTGAAAAGTTGACTTTAAGTGCCACAGGTGACTTAATGGGTGCAACAATAACCCTTCAGAAAGGCAGCGATGCATTATTGGATCTTGAAGTAAAAGAAAATGCCAAAGCAACTTTTAGCTTAAGCTATCTGTCTGAAATCATTAAAGCAGCTTCTGCAACATCAGAAATTGCAACTTTAGAATTCTCAAGTGACATGCCAATCAGAATCGACTTCCAGCAAACCAAAGAGGGCAAATTAACCTTCTTCCTAGCTCCAAGAATCGAAACTGAATAATGTTGGATTAAATTTGCAGATGGAACCGGCGGGATTCACAAAAAGCGAGTTAGCTAAATACCCTTTCTTAAAGGAAACCGCCCGGCATATTTCTCCTTTAGAACTACAAATTGAAGACTTGACTAGTCCAGGCATGAATTCTATTCTTAAAAGAGCTGAAGAAAGAGTAACCTTAGCAATTACTGATTTATGTATCAGAAAAGTTAACCAGCCAATAAAGGATGAAAAAACAGAAATCCTCTCTTTTCCTGTAGCAGTAATGCTTGTTTCAGCAACCGATAACTCTTTAATTAAAAGACGTTATGCGTTGGCTGAAGCAAAGCAAGCTACAAGTGAATTGATCAAAGAATCTAAAGAAAAGATATTAAAAATAGCTTTAGACTTCAATTGGAGCATTGCGATTACGCCCGATAATAGCCCTTTTACTTCAGAGTTTGTTATTCATTTTACTGACTTTCTAAGAAACGCAAGTCATCTACATGATAGTAAATGGAAATTAATCAATACGGTTCTTTCAGAAGGCAGTGTATACCTAAACAAACCAGATGTAGTTCGTTTATTACAGGAAGAAATAAAACGGCGAATCGAAAAACGATTAGACTCAGCTCAACTCGATAAGTATCCTTCAGAAATTTCTTTGCTAGCTGGGAATTTACAAGTTCTAGCTTCTGAAAAAATTGGTCAAGCAGAAACGGAATTTCCAAAAGTTGTTGTCCAAGAAGCTTTTCCTCCATGTGTCAATTCATTATATGATGCTGCATCAAAAAGTCATCATCTTTCACATGTTGGTAGATTTACACTAGTTTCTTTCCTTGTTAGCATAGGAATGAGTGCTGAAGCAGTGGTTGAGCTTTTCAAAACTTTTTCGGATTTTAATGAGCGCCTAACACGTTATCAAGTTGAACACATCGCAGGCGAACGAGGTTCAGGAACACGTTACACTCCCCCTCAATGCTCGGTTCTACAAACACACGGAGTATGTAAGAACCGTGACGATTTATGTCGACGAATCTATCATCCACTTAAATATTATAAAATAAAGTCTGAAACAAAAAAGTAATTCTTGCCTGTTTTAGCAGGGTGAAAACCCTTATCTGTTTTAGATAGCAGTGTGTTTAACAAAGCTTCAGAGCAAGCTCTGGATGGTTGAGAGCAAAGCTGTTAAAGCGTGTAGTTTCATCTAAAGTGGTCCTACTATTCTTAGTAGGGTTGCTGGTTCTTAGCGTTGTTTTAGCGGTATTAAGTATTTATCCAGTCCAAAATGCAGAAAAAGAAACCCGGATTTCATTGAATGAATCTTTCAATTTAACCTCTAAAGAGGTTCGGAGACAAGGTTTAGGTTCTTTTGAAGGTGGAGAAAACGTCACAGTTCAAGTTAAAGGAGATTCAAATTATCTTAAAAACTTCTCGATAATCACTTACAGAGCAACTAACTTTACCATTGAGACTACTGAAGACATAACTTTTTCATTTATTGCAGGCGCTGATTACTATGAATCGGTCTTCTATTCTCTACCAACGACCTCAGGCAGTGTTAATCTCGTAGTAAGCATTTCCAGAGATGGTGCTACATATCCTTTTATCTGTTTGAATAGTGCTGCAAGAACCATCTTTATTTTAAGCGTATTTTTAGTGTTGATGGTTGCCTTTAGGTTTAGCTTAACTCGAAATGTGACTGAATCAGCGCAAAAAATCCCTTGTTTAGGAGAATTGGGCAAAAAAAGACTTTTAATTTTAATATTGCTGTCTCTTCTTGTTTGGTTTTCTCTTTTAATTGTTAATTCTAATACACTTGGAGGTTTCGAAGATTGGTACACTGACCACGCTAGACATCCCTACACTTCCTCACTGTTTTTAACAAAGGGTTTTTCGGTTTTTGATACTCCTCTTGATCAATTAGCCAGCTATGACCGCTCTTTTTACAAATTTGTAACTTGGCCAGAAATGCCCCACCTTTACCCTTTAGGTAGCGTATTCTTGTTTTTACCCTTTGGATTAATGCTTCAAAATGCTGTCGATGGGTTGCTAGTGATGAAGCTTGAAATAGCGTTATTCATTATTTTTGCTCATCTATGTCTTTATTTCTTTCTAAAACGTTATTGGAAGCAACCTTTGGAGTTGCCTTGGAAGCTTGTCGGCGTATATATTATCTATGTTTTGTTAGTAATTTATGCCGCAAATGGTATGTTTGACGCAGTTCCTTTCCTTTTTTCATTATTCGGTTTTAGTATGTTTCTAACTAAACGTTATGATTACTTCATTTTGTTTGTAGCAATATCAATTGTGCTAAAATATCAAGCGGGAATTTTCTTGTTACCACTAATAATTTACAGTTTGGCGAAGCTCCATAAGAATAATGGTTTAATTGGTTTGGCTAAGAATAAGGCGGTTTTAGCTGGCGCCTTTTTAGCCGTTTTAAGCGCCTTAACAGCAGTTCTAAGCATACCTTATCTTATAAACTCAAGACCAGAATTATTAATGAATGGAGTGAACGCCTTCAGTACGCACTCACAAATATCTTGGCCACTTCAAGCTTCAGCGGTAATTTTGACGCTTGCTGTAACCTTACTTTACGCTGTCTACATGATTCACAAAAATAGTTTAATGTCCCTCTCAGCTATCTTCATGTTGTTGCCTAGTTTTATGATGCCATACATCCAAAACTGGTATTTGCCGTTCCTTTTTACGTATATTCTGATCCCTAATGAAAAGAAGCAGGTTACTGCAACCTTCATTTGGTTGGTTTTCATGATTTTAATTCTGTCCTTTGGCGGAGCCTCATTTAATCCATTATTGATAATAGAAAACTTTAGGGCAATGCTAAAACTATAGTTAACTTCATAATTTTCCGGTTTTCTTTGAATACAATTATTTAAGACCCAACAATATAGGAGTGACTTGAGGGTTAAGCCGTTTATGTCGTCAAGGGATTTTGTTTACTCCAAATTTTATGAGTACTACAATAATCCCTCTAGCGTTATTCCTGCCCCCTTAAATTTGGAGCAACGTGAATTCGCGTATTTGCAATTTAAGGAACGCTTCATGATGAGGCACAAACGCTTTGAAAGCATGCGGCAATTTCAATCGTTGCTTAGCAGGAATATCCCTTCTGACGTATATCACTCATGTGCTTACTATGAAAACCCTGATTTTGACATGGACAAAAAAGGCTGGAGTGGCGCGGATGTAGTTTTTGACATAGACGCCGACCACATTCCTACCTCCTGCAACAAGATTCATGACGAATGGACATGCCAGAAATGCCAATTCAGCGGGAAAGGAATTACTCCTGAGGAATGTCCAATCTGTGGTGGTGATAAATTTTCAGCTAAAACTTGGGCATGTGATCTCTGCATCGAATCTACACGTATTGAAACTGCCAAGCTCATTGATATGCTTGAGAAAGACTTTGGATTTGCTGCTAACGAGTTGCATGTCTTCTTTTCTGGTCACAGAGGTTACCATGTGCATGTTGAGGATGAAGCTATACGATCTCTAGATGCTTTGGCTAGAAAAGAAATCGTAGATTATGTAACTGGTTTAGGTTTGGCAATTCTCGATAAGAATGCTAGAGAAAAAAAAGGTAAGAAACCGCCTTCTAAAAAGTTTAATCTACGCGATTACGGATGGAATCGTCGCTTGAAGGTTGGTATGCAAAAATTCCTTTCTACTGCTTCGCTTGAGGACCTAAAAAAAATCGGTTTACGTAACAATGCAATATTGAAAAGTAAAGATACTATACTTGAGCGTTGCATAGAAGATGGACGATGGGACAGTGTCCCTGGTGTAAGTACACAAACATGGTTAAAACTAACGGAACACATTAAAACTTTGGAATCAGCAAACATTGATACAGTTGTAACAACAGATATTCACCGGTTAATCAGAATGAACGGTACGTTACACGGCAAAACAGGGCTCCTTAAAAAGGAATTTCCAGCAAGCAAACTAGATGATTTTGATCCATTCACTGAAGCCGTAGCTTTTAAAAAGGGCACAGCGAAAGTCTTGGTCTCGGATGCCCCCGAATTCAGGTTAGGCGGGAGCACTTGGGGTCCATATAAAAACGTAAAAGTTGAGTTACCTATGGCTGCAGCAATAATGCTTATACTAAAAGGAAGAGCTGAGGTTGCAAACTAATGTATGACGAATTATATGCAGCGTGGAAACGAGAAGTAACCGATCCTAATCTTGGAGCATTACCGTCTGACTTTTACTCAAAAATTACTATTTACTTGCGGAAGATAAAAGAAGAAAATCGGATGCTTGACAAAAAAACAATTAAAGCTACCCTGCTTGAGCATGAAGCGTCACATGTTAAGCGTATGCTGCAGGAACTTGTTTGGGTCAGATACAAAAAACTGGTCAAACTTTCTACGCAAACCCAAAAACTACCAAGTGACCTTTTAGCATTTGAAGAAACACAAATTTTTGAAGGTTTCATTCCGTTTACTGACGCTTACCAAAAATTTGCTAAAAACTTGCTTCAGGGTCAGGCAACTTCAATAGATCAAGAAACCCATAAACGTTGTACCTTGAGGTTTACAAAGAAAATACCTCAAATAATTGGCGCAGATATGAAACCTTACGGTCCATTCATCGTTGAAGATACTGCTACATTACCTGTTGAGAATGCAAAAATCTTTGTCAAACAAGGTCTAGCTGTTATGGTTGATATAACCTAAACTATACTGGTTATGTGGTCAACTTTTCTTCAGTTAACGTTGTTTGCTTCTTTAGCTTTCCACTTTTGTGTCTGCGCCACAGACCAAGACTCAAGTAGATAATCAGTGGATAAATTATAATCCAAGTGATTGAATACAATGGTCCATAATATTTATGGAACAAATCCACTTCTGTTGAAGCAGCACCATACTGCATACCAATCATAAAGATATTGACTATTCTCAAAATATTGATTAAATAAGTTACTATCGCACCAAACGCGAAATAGCCAACTTTAGCTTTCCATGAAACAGGCATCCTTTTCAGAAATAATAGAATAACAACTGTGAAGATAAGTAAGCTTTCTATGCCCGCACATGGCCACGCAATACCAAACTGTGTGGCTCCCTGTGGACCTGAAACATTCAAAACAGGCATTGTTCCATGAATAAAATCAGATTGTTCAGTTAGAATCGTACTGTACCCAAGTAAGTTGAAAACCAATGCGGCGGCAGAAGCTGCTGTTGGAACAAAAACCTGAAACAACGTAAACTGACCATAAGGATACACGTTATCAATAATGTATATTACTCCAACAATAACCATGAAAAAAAATGGTATACTTAATCCCGTAAGCCCCTTTTTTCCAAAAGCCAAAAAGACAATGATAAAAAATGATAGTGCAAAAGCAATGTATTCAATCGATAGTGGCATTGCAGTTGCCCAGGTGCTTTGTAAATTGTTTGCAAAAGACAAATCGATTATGGCTTTGTTAAGTCCCAAATAAAATGATGCCCACACGTAGATAGTTGGTAGAATTAATGCTATTGATAAAGCAATGGAGCGTATGGTGAGGGGCTTTTTTATTTTAGTTTCCTTAAAGTTTTCCCAACCTAATATTAATTCAAGCCCAATTAACCATACAAAAAAGAGTTGAAAGGTTCTGCCTTTCCACATGTTTTCAAAGGATAAAGGATCAAGACTATATAGCCAGATAAGAGGGATGACAAATGCTATTAATGGAATAAGCGGTATGAGCTTCGAAGATTCTTTTTTTAGGCTTTTAAGGGATGAATGCATCTGTCATCGGCCATTTTGTTGAACATTACGGTGAATAATCATTTTAAAAAGAGTTTCCTATACGCTCTTTAACGTTACTGATTGAAGCCTCTTTCAGATTTGTCTCATCTACCTTCGGTCTCATTTGAGTTGAAATCAGATTAAAACGTAAAAGGTCAATTTCTGCAGTCTTTTACTCTTAACAATTTAGAGTGTTGATTGCTTAAAATAAGGGCGGTAAAGACGAAATTCACACCTAAGTCAACCAACAACTTTGACCAGAAAGGTAGTTTTTAGGATTTAGATGTTTTATCCGTAAAAATGTTTAAT